>Ga0070741_10000720_pt1 | contig 112298 bp, 80 predicted proteins | sample Coa_R1_4_FD_66440 | JGI IMG/M metagenome (GOLD analysis project Ga0070741, IMG submission 66440) | Surface soil microbial communities from Centralia Pennsylvania, which are recovering from an underground coalmine fire - Coalmine... | ecosystem: Environmental > Terrestrial > Soil > Unclassified... | reverse complement strand
GGGGGGGGGGTACATACTTTGGGGATGTTGCTCAATCAGGATTGGCGCCTTGCACGGAGCTTTCTCGGCTGGTTCGGCCTAACGAGAGGCGGCCTTTCACTCGGATCCGGTCTGAGCATGCCGGCAACTGCTGCGACTCGCCGTTTCACCTGGGCGTCGGCACTCGGATTGATTACCTCGGTTGCATTGAACTCGCACGGGCAAACATCAGGCTTGCCCGAAAAGCTGTGCATCGGCAGTGAGGCGGAAGTTCTGGAATGGGTGGCTACGAACAGGCTTTGTATCGTCGATTTCCAGATCAAATACACCACCAGCACCAATGCGAACGTGACACGCGGTCGTGAAATCTCGGGATCCAACGTCTCGTTCGGCTCGTATGCCGATTTTCAGTATTGCTTGCTGACCAACGGCGTTAGAATTTTAAACGACGTCAAGTCCCAAACGGATATTGGCTCTCCTCTCATGTTCTACGCCGCCATCCTGTATACGTATCCCGACCAGAGCTTTACAGCGGCCTACAGCGCAGCGACGAACATCGGCCCCGTATCAACTGTAACCTCTAACACCTTCGTGGGAATCCATCCCGATTGGACGCGGATCGCCGTCTCAGTGCCTGGACTTCAGCAGCTGCATATGGATGTGGCGACGACCCCTCCGTATTCTTTTACGTGGACTCCAAATGGCTCATACGTGCCGCCAAACCAATACGTTCCGACCGTGCCTGAACGGACGACGAACGATTTGCTGATTCTTAGCGAATGGTATGCGACCGGCGCATACCGGGCCCGGTTTTCCATTACCGCAGGCGGGCGAACCAACGTATACACCCAGCACGGGGAGGTCCTTTCGCCGGCAACACTTCGGATGACGAGCCGGACCAACCTCGTAGTGTCAATGGCCAAAGGCTCGGACACCGTCATTCAGTCAAGCGGCGATCTTGTCCACTGGCAAACGTGGACAACTTTCTCCTGGTCCAAGGACACGAATATGATTTCAAGCGCGGTAAACCCAAACCTGCCCGGCCAGTTCTTCCGGGCCTACTCCCAATAGCCTATGTTCCTCAAAAGACTCGGACCCGATCCCCACGACAACAGGGCAAAGACGTATGCGGCGCTGGGCTGCCCTGACATTCTGGAATTGGAAAACGGCGATTTTGCCGTCATCGGCGCGGACATCACGGAAACGTCCGCCGGACAGTTGCCGCCCACGGTCAGTTGTGGCCCGGACGAGCGAATCATCAGGATTCCGCGCCGCACACTTGTGCTCGCCAAAGCCGACATCCCTGACAAAATCTAGCCGCTTGCCCGTGATATACTGGCGGGATGGAACTATGGGGGTGGATTGCGCAAAATTGGTTCAATGTCTTGAGCGCCGGCGGCATGATCGGCGGAGTGTGGTTTACCGGCGTGTCCCTGCGTTCAGAAGCCAACGCGCGTCGTGCCTCGAATTTGATCGCACTTACGGAAGGTCACCGCGACATCTGGAGCCTCACTTACCAAAACATCGATCTCTCCCGGATTTTGGACGCGTCGGCGGACATCAAATCGATGCCGCTCAGCCATGGCGAGGAAATGTATGTGAACGCGATGATTCAGCATCTCTTTTGCGTGTATCAAACGATGCAAAACGAGCTCACGATCAGACCGGAGAAGATTTGTGCGGATGTGCGGGCATTGTTCTCGTTGCCTATTCCAAAGGCCGTCTGGGGGAGGCTGAAACGCTTTCAGGATGGCGATTTCGTGCAATTTGTCGAAAACTGTCTGCGGGAGTAGCGTGCGACCTTAGGATGCAATATGAAGCAACTGTTCGCTTGGGCTGGACACTAAGTTCCCGTAGAACAAGCACCGGTACGGTGCCTCCAAAATTAATCACTGCGGATCGGTTTTTCTTTCAAGCATCATCGCTTCATCAAACAAAGCTTGCTTGACGTGGCTCCGCTAATAAAACCTGCCCGCAAACGTATGGCTATGAGCAAGGATTTCTCACAGGCAGCCGAATAGAATTTGACGAAGCGCAGATTGTGAATAACTTTTTGTTGCAATCCCTAGACCACGTCGTTAGTCTGGAAAAAATTCAGCGTGCGGAGTGCATACAATAAAACTCAAAAACGATGCCCTGTGCCAGGTCGTCGGTTGATCGCGATTTGGCTTTCTTTGGCAGCCAAGCGCCGAAAGACAATCAGCTTCTTTATGAAAACCTCTGTTCCAAGACCCCCCTGCCTCGCGAACGCCGTCTTGTTTCTGGCGAGTATTTCGTGCCTGACGGGAGTCGCAATTGCCCAAAATCAGTCAGTCCCGGTTGCAATCGTGCCGCAGGCCGAAACCGCTCCTTACGCAGTCGTCGAACGGGGCCCGCACCATAAACGAGTAGCACACACACTGACGCTTACCAATGCACTCGGAAAGGTAAGTTACCGCACCAACGGATACACTGAAATCGCCGATGGAATGAATCACTTGGCAGGCAATCAGTGGGTCGAGTCAACCGAGGAAATCCAAATCACCGCCAACGGGGGCCAGGCCACCAATTCGGCCCATCAGGTGATCTTTGCCGCCAACGCCAATTCCCCGGCGGCCATTCAACTTGTCACTCCGGAGGGCAAGCAACTCTCATCACACGTCGTTGCGCTCAGCTATTTTGACCCAAGTACCGGTAACAGCGCCCTCATCTCCCAACTGCAAGATTCCGTGGGTCAGCTTGTTTCTTCCAACGAGGTTATTTACCCCAATGCGCTAGGCGGTGACTGCGAAGCTGATATTTTCTACCATTTCAGCATCGCCGGTCTTGAGCAAAACATCATTTTAAGGCAACAGCCGCCTTCACCGGAAGCATACAATCTGAGCAGCTCCGGCACCTGGCTTCAGGTGACCACCGAATTCATCGATGCTCCCACTCCTGCACTTGTCACCAACGCCTTCAATCCAACCTCCCAGGGAGACGCCTTTGACCAATTGATTGATTTTGGAATCATGCAGATCGGGCGCGGCAAGGCGTTCTTGATCGGCGACACTCCACCGAACAGCCAGTCCGTCAACGTCTTGAAGCAGTGGGTGGTCCAGGACGGCCGCACGTTCCTGCTGGAGTTGGTTCCGCTCACTCCCAGCATGACCGACCAGCTTAAAACCCTGCCGCCCCCGGCTTCGCCATCCGGCACCAATGGCAACGGTGGCAATGGTGCCGGGGCTATGCTCCGCCAGGATGGAAAGAGCACCCTCTCCAAGCGCGTCCTCGTGCCGCCCATGCACTTTTCACGCGCTTCGGCGGCTTCGCTTCAGTTGGCGCGTTCTGATTTGCCTTCCCGTCGTGGTTTTCTGATCGATTATGCAATCCTCACGACGCAAACCAACTTTACCGCCAAGGCTGACACAACCTATTACATAAGCGGAAATGTTACTCTGCGCGGAACCAATACCTTCGAGGGCGGAGCCGTTTTGAAGTACGCCACCAACTCTTCATTGAGTTTGCTTCCATCCAGCATCCCCTTGCGGGTCAATTGGCTGGGAAGCCAATACCGGCCGGTCGTGCTCACCGCGCAAGACGACAACACGGTGGGTGAAACTCTGACCAATTCAAGTGGAACTCCTTCCGGCTACTATGCCAATCCCGCTCTGTATATCACTGCGCCTACGGGTGGCCTCAACATGCCGGGATTTAGAATCGCCTATGCCAAACAAGCGGTCTCGCTTTCGGGCATGAGCCCAATCATCTCGAGCGGCCAAATCATCAACTGTGGCAACGGCATGACCATCCAGGGGGGCGGCGCGACCATCGAAAATGCCCTCTTCGCCAATGTGGCTACCAACTTCAATAACGTGCAAGCTGGAGGGTTCACGTGCCAAAATGTGACTTTCAGTTCCAGCGGTTACCTCGTCGCGCTTGGATCCGCTGCCGACACCAACACGGCCACTTTTACCTTGAACAACTGCATTTTTGCCAGCGTAACCAATTTGTACAATTTTAATAACACCTCCATAACCGGCGGTCACAACGGCTTCTACAACACCCCGACTTTCGGTTCCAGCACCTTCACTACGGGCGCGTACCCCTTCCAAACAGTGGGAGCGGCCGGATTTTACCTCGCCGATGAATCGCCCTTTCGCAAGGTCGGGACGGCAAGTATCGACACCAACCTCCTCGCTGGCCTGGCGAAAAGGACCACCTACCCGCCCATAGTCATATTCGGAGCGGGACAAATCTACCCTACGAACGATTTGATCCTTTTGCCCCAAGCCCGACGCGACACGAATGGATCGCCAGACCTGGGCTACCACTATGACCCCATCGATTTTGCCTTCGGAGCGTGCTTCACCACAAACAATATTACCGTTCAACCCGGCACGGCTATCGGCATGTTCTGCACTAACTTTGGCGTTGGCCAGGGCCTTTACGGGTTGATCCTGGACGGCGCAAGCCAGTTTGCCTGCCAAGGAACGCCCACGAGTCCAAACTGGATTTTTCGCTACAACACCGTTCAAGAGCAATCCAATACCAATTGGAGCGCCAGCGTCGGCCCTTGCTTGGCGCGCGATCCGTTTTACGCTCCCGGCCCGAGCATAAACTGCCGGTTCACTGATTTTTCCGTGCTGGCGATGGACGCTGCCACGTTTTGGATCCAGGGCACCAGTTTTGGCCTGCGGCCGCCGGCGAATTTCCGGGACTGTCAGGTCTTTGGCGGTGTTTTCGGTTGCAACGCTGCTGCAACCTTTAACCTTACTAATTGCCTGTTTGACCGTGTGGATGTCGAAATGCCCTCGGACGGAACCAACGTCCCAATCGTCCGCAATAACCTTTTCCACGGCGGCACCTTCGATTTTGATCCGTACCCCATCACTAACGCCTTGGTGGCGGATAATCTGTTCGACCAAACCACAAACTGGGACAATAGCTGGGATTATGGCACATATAGCGGAGGCCACAACGCGTACGTTACCAACGCGTTCATCACCAATAATTTTCTTCTCAATCCCACCAATGCGGGAGACTTGGTCCTCAACGGTTCGCCTTCGTACCAGACTGGCCCGCTTGGCAGCTATTACTATCCCAGCAATCTGACGAGCCTCATCAATGCCGGCAGCACCACGGCGGATCTGGTTGCCCTTTACCATTACACGACTACCACCAATCAAATGAAAGAAACCAATTCCCTAGTGGATATAGGCTATCACTACGTGGCGGTGACCAACGGGGTGCCGATGGACAGTGACGGGGATGGCGTCTGGGATTATTTGGAGGACGTAAACGGCAATGGTCTGTATGACTCCGGCTCTGAACTTCTCAGTTGGTTAAATGCTTCCACGAGCGGCACCAACGATTATCTCCCCTATATCGAGGGCCGCAATCTTGGGGTGACAGCAACGCCGGTCGCCGATGCCACCGGTGTGACCGGACTCAATGTTTACACTCCGCTCCAGCCGTAAATCGTGATTTCAAAGGAGGACCTAAAATGAATCATTCAATATTCTCGACGGTAAGCGGTGTGCTAGAGCAACGGTGTTCATGTATGGCCGGAAGGCTTTTGATGGCCTGTTTTATTGCCCTGCTTCTGGAGCATTTATGCGGTCCAGCCTTTGCTGACGACGTCTGCCGCCGTCCCATAGAGCCGCCGCCGCCGGGAAGCGGCGGCGTGCAGGAACTGGCCATCCAAAGCATTTGGATGACGACGGGCAGTCAAGGCAAAACCTGCTACGATGAATTCACAAATATCGATATCTGTGAAGTCAAGCATTACAAGACTGCCACATTCCATGAACACTTAAGCACGACTGTAGTCGACTCGGGCAATACTACCACGCCTTACGATGATCCTGTTGACGATGATGGATGTCAAACGAAGCATGGCACGGGTGCATATAATACTACCACCACCACCACATTCGACGGTTCAATGGTGCTTACCACTTCTGTTACGTGTGCAGGCACTACTGGTACGAACATTTACAGCGGAACCTATACCCAGACCCAATCCCAATATGATTATCGAAGCAACACGGTGAGTTGCGGTCCAGACGCACACAATGCACTGACGATAACAATTGATTTTACCAACGGTTCAACCATAAGCGCCACACTCACAGGTGGCACCAATGCTCCACTGTGGACCGGGACAAAAGTCAGTTCGGGTTGCCAGACCGTCCTTACGAATTATGACGACATACACGGAGCCTGGCCGACCGGCACTTTTTGTACTGGCCCCGACACCAATTCGACCCTCAGCGGCATGCCGCTCCCGTCGCAAGTCAGCGGCACCGAGACCGTCACCCAAACCGTCAAGACTGATACCAAGAACCCTCCTCCCAACGGCGGCACGGACGTCAGCACCATCACGCTGAGCGATGAATTCACCACCTGCGACCTGATCAACCTGGCCAAGTGTTTTTTGGGGCAAATTACTGATCCTCCCTGGGACCATCAATGCTGGGGTTGGCTGGCGGATCAGCGGCAGACGATGTTTGAACTGGACCAGGCCCAGTATTGGTTTACGTATCCAACCGAGCCCTGGAAGCTCTACACGATCAAAAAGCATTACACTGTGATCTCAACCGGGTGCGCCTTGGGCTACAATGTGGCTGTTGATAACGTGGAGGTCTTGGAAGCGGTGGTGGGGGACGGCCAGGAGCACACCGAAACGAACAGCATGATCCCGGTTTGCTACAATAATTTGATCGGCTATCAGGTCGATGGCGCGAGCGCGCCACTGGGTGGCAAAGGGGAAATAACGATTGCGATTTTGGACAGCGTCACCATCCAAGACATGACGCAGTCATCATCCTGTGCCAGTTGCGGCGGAGTTGGCGGGAGCGGAAACTTGCCCGGAGCCGGGCGGTTTTTCCTGTCTGCGGGCAACGCGGAAGCTGACTTCAATCTGGGAGTCGGGCGGCAGGCGCAGCCGGCCGGGGAGTTGCAGTTCAACGTGCCCAGCCCCTCGGCGGCGCTGTCCACCGCGGCCGGCCTCTCGCTGCTGGCGCCCACCAATCTGGTGACGGTGATTACCAATTCCGGCACCGGGGCATTGCGCCAGTTGGGCGCCAGCCAGTGCCTGGTTGATCTGCTCACGGTCAATTCTTACCAGTACCAGATGGTGTTCTATCCGACCAATGCCTTTACCCCGGCCAGCGATCACGTGACGCTTTTGTCCACCAATGGGCTGACGCCTCTGGTGACGTGGACGGTGCTTAATCCGGATGGGGTGACAAACACTAATCGATTGGAGATCATCGAGATGCACGGTTCCCAGCAAATCACTAATATGTTCACCTGGAATGCGGCTTCGAACCAATGGCAATTGGACAGCGGCACGAGCTTGAGCCGCACGCTCATGACCGAAAGTGTGAACCCAGCCTTGAGCAACCGAACCGAGACGGTGCAGACGATCAATCCGGCCAACGGGGCGGTGCTGTTCCAGACGGTTTCTCTTTATCAGGTCTTTGCCTGGGGCGAGGGGTTGGTGCAGCAGATTACTGGCACCGGGCCGGCGGCCCTGACCAATACCTGGTCTTATACTTCCGACAGTTTTTCTCATCCCGCCGCCAATGGCAATTTCAACCGCCCGGTGCAGTTGGTGCGCGGCGATGGTTCCTGGGAACTATACCACTCCTACGACGATCAAGGCCGCCTCACAGAGGTTCGGTCGCCTTACGGCAACACCCCGCCTGGTCCTTACGGCTCGCAGCGGATTAAGTATTACAGCTACGACCCGTTGACCGGCTTTGGAGACGACACGAATCTGTTTCCAAGGATGCCGCGCATAGTCACAGAATCCGTTAACGGCGGCACTGTTTCCCGGAGTTACTTTATCGCCAGCAACAACATGACCATCTCAATCCAAGCGGCCGCCAGCAGCGCCGTTCCCTTTGATTCGGCTGTGCTATGCACCACCAACTGGTATTTTCCGACGAACACTGCCAATGCGTGGCGCTTGCAGCGGACTGACCACCCGGACGGCACGATGGATTTGTATTCATATGCGACCAATGCCGCGGGTGACACGAATATCGTTTATTCGGGCGTGGCCAACGCTGGGCGCACTACGGTGGTGGATGGGACGGAAACGATCACGGTATTGGACCCGGTGATGGGAGCGGTGCTCTCGCGCAAGTCGATTGATATTGCTTCGGGAATTACCACCAGTTCAGAGGTGTACAGCTCGTTTGACAGCGTGGGCCGGGCGGGCCTGATCACCTACTTGGACGGCACCACGGCACAAAAGAGTTACGATTGCTGCCATCTGACTTCCGAGACGGACCGTGACGGCAGGGTCACGAGCTACACCTACGACTTATTGAAACGCCTGGTCACCACCTCTCGCAACGGGATTACCACTTCCAATGTGTATGACGCTGCCAACCATGTGATTCAAACGGTGCGGTTTGGAGCCGACGGTTCCGCCATCACGAACAGCAGTGCCATTTACGATGATGCGAGTCGACAGTATGCATCCATCGATGCCCTCAGCCACACGAATTACTACACCAACTTTTGTTCCGGCACGAATCTGGTGCGGCAAACCACATACGCAGATGGGAGCACGCGGATTGAGACTTATGCCACCGATGGCACGCTGGCGAGCGTCGCAGGCACTGCGACCAGTCCGGTCAATTACCTGGAGAGCACGGCGGACAGTTGTGTGGCAGTCACTGAGGTCAAAATCAGCGCGACGGGCGGGACGAACGAGTGGGTCCTCACCGAAACCGACGCCTTTGGGCATCAGGTCAAGACCATCTATGCCAGCGGAACGGACACACCTACGGCTTATCAGTATTATAATATTTTTGGCCAACTAACGAACACCGTCGATCCGGACGGAGTTTCCAGGCTGTACGCATACAACGCCAAAGGCGAGCAGGCACTAACCGTGCTGGACATGAACCGGGATTATAATATTGATTTTGGCGGAGATGACCGCATCACGTACGTCACCAACGATGTAGTGGTCGATAACGGGGTGAATGTGACCCGCAAGCGGACTTACGTTTACACCACGAGCGGTTCGACGGCCTCCAATCTGGTGTCGCTAGCCGAAACGTCGGTGGATGGCTTGAAAAGTTGGAATGTCCTCTACAACAATGGCGTGAGCATTACCAACAGCAGTCAGACCACGTACGATGCCACGCACGGTTATCGTGTAGTGATCAACACCTCGCCGGACGGTTCGACCACAGTGACTACGAATGTGTACGGGCGGCTGGTGTCGGTGACCTGCAAGGATGCCAATGGCACCCAACTCAGCCAGACCCTTTACAGCTATGATCCGCATGGGCGGCAAAATCTCACCACCGACGCCCGCAACGGGACCAGCACCAACTTTTTCAATAATGCCGATCAAACCAGCGGCACGGCCACGCCCGCGCCCGGAGCCGGGCAAGCCTCGCAGGTGGTGAGCAATATCTTCGATGCCGCGGGCCGAGTGATCGCCACCAAGCTGCCGGACAACACTTGGGTGACCAACGACTATGTGGCCCTGGGCACGCTCAAGCGTTCGTATGGGTCGCGCACCTATCCGGTCGGTTACGGCTACGACGCCCAGAGCCGGATGATTACGATGACCAATTGGAGCGCTTTCCCCAATACCGGTGCCCGGGTGACCACCTGGAATTATGATCCCTACCGCGGCTATCTCAGTTCCAAGCAATATCCGGATGGCTCCGGCCCTAACTACAGTTACACCGATGCCGCCCGTCTTCACAATCGGCAATGGGCGCGCGGCACCAGCACCACCTATTCGTACAACAACGCCGGCGAACTCTCCGCCATTAGTTATGATGACGGCTCGACTCCGGGCGTGGCCTATGGGTATGACCGGCGCGGACGGCAGACCAGCGTGACCGTGGGTGGAAGCATGACGACAACGCTCGATTATAACGACGCGGGCAACCTGTTGAATGAATCGTATTCGGGCGGACCACTGGACGGCCTTTCGGTAACCAACGGGTATGATGCGCTGCTGCGCCGGACAAATCTGGTGGCGCTTAATGGTTCGACGGTATTGTCCCGCACCACCTACGGATACGACGCCGCTTCGCGGCTATTCACCGTCTCGGATGGCACGAACACGGCTGGTTATTCGTACCTTGCAAACTCGCCTTTGGTCAGCCAAATTGGTTTCACTAATGCTGGCGCTTTGCGGATGACGACAACCAAGAACTATGACTTTTTGAACCGGCTGACCTCCATCAGCAGCGCCAATGCGTCCTCGGTGGTCTTGGATTCACATGCGTATGCCTACAACTCTGCCAATCAGCGAACGGCGGTGACGAACACCGATTCCTCGCGCTGGGCGTATGGGTATGATTCCTTGGGCCAGGTAACGTCGGGCAACAAGTATTGGAGCGACAGCACGCCTGTTGCCGGGCAGCAGTTCGGTTATTCTTTCGATAACATCGGGAACCGCACCGCGACTCAGGTCGGTGGTGATCAGTGGGGCGCGAACTTGCTTTCCGCCAGTTATTCGGCCAACACGCTAAACCAGTACACAAGCCGGACAGTTCCGGGAGCGTTGGACATCATTGGCGCGGCCACGAACATGGCCACCGTGACCGTGAACGATTACCCCACAACCCGAAAAGGAAGTTATTACCGTGCCGAAATCCCGGTTGCCAACGGCAGCAGCCCCGTGTATCAGCCGGTCACGAATCTCGCCGTGCTCAATCGCGGTACCAGTGCCGACCTCATCGGCACCAGCATCGGCAATGTCCTGGTTCCCCCGGCTACGCAGTCTTTTACGTACGACACGGACGGCAATCTGACGGATGATTCGCTGTGGACGTATGTGTGGGATGGGGAGAATCGTTTGATTCAGATGACCAGTGGTGCGGCTGTTCCCGCGGCCGCAAGAAAACAACTGAGTTTCACGTATGATGACCAAGGTCGGCGCATCCAGAAGATCGTTTCGACTTGGAATGGCTCGGCTTTCGTTCCGCAATCGACGAACCTATTTCTCTATGAAGGATGGAATCTGGTTTCTGAACTGAATGGAGGAAACAATGCTCTCATACGGAACTATTTCTGGGGTAACGATCAAAGCGAATATGCACAAGATGGACAATCGGACGGACCACTCTTGCTTTCACTATTCGGAACAAATTGTCTTGCCACCTTTGACGATAAAGGTGATATTTGTAGTTTAATAAATGCCTCTACCGGGGATGTGCAAGCACAGTACGAGTACGACCTATTCGGTAGTATAATTAGAATGACAGGTATTTTGGCTCAGTCCAATCCACTTCGCTTTTCGGGAAAATACCAGGACGAAGAGACGGAAGCGATCTATTACGGATTCAGGTATTACACTGCTAGTTCGGGTAGGTGGTTAAGCCGGGATCCTCTGGCTGAAAAAGGAGGACTTAATTTATATGCTTTGCTTTGTAATGTTGGAATTGGACGAGATACGCTAGGGCTTTCAGATGCAGACATCGTTAAAAAAATTATTACGACTGAATTGGAATTAAATCATGGCTATGAAATTGCAGCGCAAATAGGAGCATTGAATACGTTTGACATCTTATTAACGGAGATTAACAAATGCACTATTGTCTTAAATTCAGACAGTGATCATACTTCCGGCACCACTATTTACTTCAAAGACATTCCTTCCGCCGGGACGGCTCTCCACGAATTAAGCCATGCCTATTTGAACTGGTCCCTTTCTAAGTTAAGGAGAGATGAAGGAGTGGCGTACGGTGTCGAGGAAGTTGTTGCAGAATTTGCTTTGCCAAATCTCCGCAAAATCGAAAAGGAGTTGAAGCAATCCCCATGCGGTAAATTCGATAAACTGAGCAGGCTCTGGTGGGATTATTGGAAGGACTTTGGGCATGTTTCTGGACCAGGATACACAGGTGGCAACTATGGTGTTTTCTTCAAGAAGAATTTTAAATTTGATGCTGAAGATTTTAAAAATCTCGCAAAGATCTACAGGTTGCAGCCCAATTGCGGTATTATTTCAAAAACCTTTAACTCGTACCTCGAACAAGCAGGGTGTTGCTTTCGCTTTACCTGTGCTGCATCTGCGGATCGACAGAATGATATTGCAGCAGGTGTTGATATCGATGAGGTACTAAAGTAATGCATTATAAACGAAAGACATTCAGTATCATAATTCTAGCCATTCTGCTGGTTGGGGTTATTTTTGCGGTTTGTTGGGTTAGGATGAGTTCGCGACGCAGTGCGCAACAGGGAATGTCTGACCTTATAAGTGGCCTTCAAGACTATCTAATGGGCCGCGCTCACGATCACGGTGTTGCAGGGCAAGTCATTAACGCAAAGAATGAAATGAAATACATTGAGTTTATTATACGCAATTTGAATGATTCTGACGCATCAAATCATTTATCCACTTTGCTCATGCAGCAAAGTAACGAATTGGCGTCAGTTCTTTACCACGAAGCTTATGCTGACACAATAAACCACGAGTTTTCGCGTCATGCATGGTGGGACAGCCATTCTGCTTTAGTCGATCCGTGGGAAACTCCATATAATTTCCATGTTAATGTCATTGCGGATTCTGTGTCGAATGTCGTGTTTCATATTGACATCTGGAGTTCTGGCCCGAATCGAGTTAATGAGCGAAAGAGGGGAGATGATGTTACGGTCGATCCAATAACAATAAGCAACCAATAGCAGGTTCGATGCGGAGGAGAATGTGGTGCGTTTCGGCGCGGACAATTCGGTGATGACCAACAGCAACGCAATTTACGGCAATACCGGAGGGCAGTGTGCGTCCATTGATGACCGTCCGGCGGGAAGCATGGAGGGACTCGGCGACTTCCCCGGGCCGTAGCGCCCTCATCCAGCAGCAACAAGGCTAGGCCCGCTGATACTGTCTGAAATCGCACTGGGTTTTGAGCAGCGATTCCAAAACACTCGCACTGCCCTCCGGTTAAGAGCCTATCTCAGTGGGCCGCTCTTCTGGAACGTGATTACTCCCAGGGCTAGGTGCAACATGCCCAGGTAATTCTCCGCTTTCTTGTTCCAGCGGACCAGCACGGCTCGAAAACGGTCGAGCCAACTGTGGGTGCGCTCCACCACCCAGCGTCTCGCCTTGCGCTTGAGGTCTTGCGCTTCCTCTCCCCGTGCGCGGATGTGGGCAGTGAACTTGAACTCCTCCAGCAACCCCCGTATTTCGGACCGCTCATAGTCCTTGTCCAGGCACAGGCCTTGAGGATGCGCGCGGGTGGGAGTGGGCCGCTTGACTTCCAGATGCTCCAAGGTTTCGCGGGCCAAATTGAAATCGTTGCGATTGGCCCCGGCCACCACCACGCTCAAACGAATGCCTCCGCCGTCGGTCAGGAGGCTGCGTTTGGTGCCTTTTTTGGCGCGATCGGTGGGGTTGGGGCCGTTTTTTTCCCCGCCCAAGGGGGCCTTGGTCATCGCGCCATCCATGGAGAGCCAGTTCCAGTCAACGCGCCGCAGTTCCTTGCAGCACAGCAGGCCGTAAATCCAGAACTGCTCAAAGACCCCGGCCTGGACCCACTCCTGAAAACGCCGGTGCGCCGAGGAGTGATTGCAGATGCCGGTGGCGCCCAAAGCACCCCACTGGCAGCCGGTGCGCAGCACAAACAAAATTCCGTTCATCGCATCCCGGTCCGGCACGCGCGGGTTGTGGCAGCCCAAGGGGTGCGGCTTGCGCGGGGGCAGAAACCGCTCCATCTCCTCCCACAAGGCGTCGGGAATGCGCCATCCATCGTCTTTAATGATCAAACCCATGGCTTATTTCCACAACCTCAACCCGATCCTAGGCAGGTTCAACCTGCCTATTGAGATAGGCTCTAAGTGAATGACCTCGCTCATAAGCGGCTCCGCCCTCCGCCTTTCGGAAGCTGCCATTAACATAGCACTTGTGAAAGAACTTCAGTTCTTGTTTAATGAAGACTTCGCCAAGCACCCTTCCACGGTATTCGGGACACCAGACCAGATGGTAATCGCACGCCCACGACGCGTGGGTCTGCTGATACAGCCTTCTGTTCATGGTCAGGTAAGATCACCTTTGGTTGGCAATATCGACCGGGGTGATTTTACCAAGGGCTACGCCTTTAAACGCACACATGGGCTAAAGCTCATGGTTTTTTCGGGTAATAAAAAAGCGACCGCTATCGCGGCCGCATGACGACCTTACCTAAATTGGTCTCGGTACCACCCTCCGGGATAATTGGTTGGCTGCTTGCCCTCGTCGAGCTTCAACCATTTGATGAATCGCTGGCGCGATACACGCGGCAGAACCTCTCCTGCACAGCGATCTCCGGCTTCGTCTCCGTCAGTGATGAGCCACACCCGGCCATCCGGATGAACGAGCGAGGTTACGATTTCCGCCTGCTCGTCGCTCATGGCCCAGCCCATCGTGGCAACTGCGTTCGGGAAGCCCATCTGGGTAAGCCACCAGACCGATGGAAACCCTTCGACGATTGCGAGTTCCTTAAGCATCGGTTTCAGCCGATGGGCGTTGTAAAGGAGCAGCATCTTTTGGAAGTCATGCGTCACTCCATTGCGCTCCCGTCCCGAGGGAAACCGATACTTGGGATTGTCTTTGCCGATAAGGGAATCGTCCACGATGCGTCCGGCATATCCGACCAACTTCCCTTCCGGGTTGTGGAGCGGAATGGCGATGCGGCCGGCCAAGAGCCCTTTCGAGCAATATCCCAGGCCGAATTTAGCTATGATGGCTTTTTCGAACCCTCGCTTGTTCAGATACGAATGATTGAAGTCGAGGTTCTTCAGTTCGAAGTCAAGCGGGGCGTTGACGATGACGTGCTTGGGCGGATCGTTGTCGCCGGTGTTTGGCAGTTCCCATTGCTCGGCGTGCACTTTGGGACGGCGCGCGTTCGATTGCTGTGTCTTCTCCGGCTTGAATTCCGCCGGGATGAACCTTTCCTGAAGGATGAGAGCCGCCTTTCGAGCGTCCAGTCCATCCTCGGGGTTCAACTTCTCCATGAGCACGGCGAAGTCAATGAGGTTCCCTTTGGCACCGCAGCCGAAGCACTGGAATATGCCTTTGACCAGATTTGCCGAAAAGGATTCCGAATTCTTCTTTCCTTTGTGGTTCGGCAAGGGACAGAAGCCGTGATGCTGGTCGCCTCTTACCTTGAGTTCGACGCCGTAATGCCGGAGCACGTCAGCGAATTTAAGTTGCTGGCGCAATTCCCTGAAGTCAATCCATTTGGCCATATCAATATTCCTGGGGTAGAAGGATGGTGGTAACGCTCCGGTCATGCTCGGTGATGATCCAGAAGCGGGTTCCGTTGTTTGAATTGTATGCGGAGAGCAGGCGCAGGCCATTCCGCAATGCACGGGCATTTTCAATTCGGTCATGTTGGTCGAGTTCCCCCCAATCGCCACTGGCGTGGCGGTTGAGGGCGCTTTGCATTTCCTCATTGGAAAGCGCCTCAAGGGCGCCGGGTGTCGCGGTCAATTGTCCAAGCGGGAATATTGACTCGACTGCAAGCAGCAGGAGAGGGCGTGAATCTGACATCGGGCAAGTCCTTTGGTTGAGGGTGGAAGGAACAGAAAGTTCCGCCCCACAGTATATCCGAAAAGGCCCTATCCTGTTAATACCCTCATTCCCTGGCTCGGCCCAAGTTCTTGTTCCAAGGCAATGAATGTATCGCGGGCAAGGACATCGCGTATGAAACCTTCGGTCCGAGGCAACGAGGTCGCAGTGAAGGAGTGCTTCTCATCCAAACGCACTTTCGTTCAATCTTTAATAGCGCATTCCGGAAAACATCCGCCCTCCTCGACTGAATCCACAAAGCCCTCTGGCGTTTCCGTTTCAGTCCGTGGTACGATGTTCCCTTGGAGGATGTTTCGCTTTAGCGAGCGCAACTTCGAAATAGCACACCACAACCAAAGGAATATCCATGCCCCAATCATCGTTTGTTGACTTCCGGGCTGTCAAAGCGGCAACCCGAATGGAGCGGGTCCTTGAGCACTACGGCCTCATGGACAGTTTCAAACGGAGCGGCGACAGCCTCTCTGGTCCATGTCCCCTTCACAAAGGCAGCAACCCAACGCAGTTCCGGGTGAGCCTCAGCAGCAATATCTGGAACTGTTTCAGTGAATGCAAGCACGGCGGCAACGCACTGGACTTCATCGCCACGATGGAGGGCGTGAGCATCCACGCGGCGACCCTTAAAGCCATTGAATGGTTTGATCTTGATCGTGAAGCGATGTCGGCCGATTCCGAACAGAATGAGGCGACGGCGAAGCTTCCAGGATCCACGCAGCAATTCAGTCGGGCTAGATATCAAATGGATGCGTTACGCGAGCGCGAATGCAAATCTTACTTTTGAGTATCCCTCCAACTGGAGCGTCACTGACAACACGTTTGTCGAACGATCGCTAGATCCCGATGGCCAAATATATACATACACAAACCTAACGGTGTGCCCGAGCGGTGACGATTTGAGGGTCGCGCAGACTGACAAGGGTGGAGACAATTGCATTACTTTTTATACCAAGTCAAGGATGCTCCACCCTCCACTGGGGATGATTGACGAGCGCGACCTGTTTGCCAGCCTTGCTTATTACATTGATGCCGACTCGGGTATGTTTTCCGGAACGCGTGTGTTACAACAGGAATCGATGCTCAATGAAGGTTACCAAATCGGAATGACAGGCGTATATCGAGAAGGGAATGATTTTGTTGCATTACGTGAGCAATTTTGTGCGATTAGTTCGGCGGTGTGTCTTTTGGAATTTAAACACGTTCTTGGTTCTATAATTTTCACGAAGTAGCGCTACTTGAAGAGTGCAGAATAGCAGTTCGGTGCATTTAATGTTCTATGAGGCGGTGCCATACGCCCCTCAGAGTTCGCTAAAATCTTTGTAGATTTTTGAAAGATTCGTCCCTTTCCTTACGTATTATATATAGAGAACGCCAGTTTTTTCCTCTTTGGGGTCATCCTCCCCAATGAGCGGCCTCTCTGACGTGCCATTCGTTTCAGCCGTTAACCGACGTTTAACTTGAAAGGCCTATTATGTCAGACCAAGTCAGTTCAGAACCAAGTCCGCAACCCCCTCCAACCTCCGCTTCAACAACAGCTTCCACGCCAAAAGCAGAGGCAAGTCAAGGTATCAATTCTGTCATTGGCCTCCTCGGCCTCGCCATGATTGGCTGCTTTTTCCTGCCCTGGGTGAGCCTTCTCGGGGGCGCGCCATCAGGCTTCGAACTCCAGAAGCTCCCAAGCAATCAGGTGGGATACGTCTGGTTAATTCCCGGCGGAGCCCTCCTGGCATGTTTGGCCGTGGTGGCAAAGGTCGGCGTCCGCCCGGCGGCTTTAGTCGCCGGCGCAATCCCCTATCTCGCCCTCGCGTATTACTGTTCACAATACGGTGCGGTCTTGCTCAATTCGCTTCAGATTGGTGCGTGGCTGACGCTGATTGTAGCCGTTGTGATGCTCATGCTTTCGCTGTTCTTGGCGAGCAAACCCAAATCTTGAGGAACTTGCCATGTTCCCTTTCAAGAAAACCAAGCCCGAGGTGTTGGAGCACCTTTACGCGCTCATTCCCGGCTTCAACACATCCACCAAGGAATTTTATGCCGCGATCGAAGCGGAGTTGAATGAGCGAAAAGTGCCAGGCCTGCGAAAGTCGCAGGTGGAATATGCAGAGGGCGGCATGCTCTCGGACAAGCGGATGTATCTTAATTTTGCACGGGAGCGCTTCACCTTCGACATCTGTGCATCGCCATTTGGAACCGCGTATTTCTTTTCACTGCGATTTGGGGAGATTCCGGCTGTCGTGCATTTGTGGCAAGTCGTGGTCCTCGCGGGCGCGTTGATGTTCGGAGGCTACGTGTCATTGTCATTGTGCATCAAAATCTTTGGAGTCATGGGGCCGTTCGTGTGGCCTGTGGCTTGCCTGACAGTCCTGTTCTTGACGGCCTACGTCATGCGCAACGCCGTGGCCATGGGACTCAAGGACTTGGACGCTACGCTGCTCCAAATCCCTGTGCTCAACGCCGTGTATGAAGCGTGGTTTCGCGCCGACAGCTATTACCGCCAGGACACACGCCAGATGTATATGGACACGATCAAGGAAGTGGTTAAGCAGCAAATCGAGGAAGTGACTGGGGGAACCGGAATCATGTTTGTCAAATACAACGAGTGCAGTCCAATTCTTGAGGGGTTGTATAAGACCACCATTGTCCGGTTTGATGACAAGCAGGAGGCTGCCGCCTGATCCCCCATGTCCAGGATCTCCGAACAATTGTCCGAACAGTTCCGCCAATGGGAGGAGCGGGGCCGCGGCTGGCATGTTTTTGACGCGCCCGTTGCGCCAGAACCGGCTTTTCAACCATTTCGCGGGCACTTTTTGCCACCGACTCCCCCGGTTGACGATGGTCGCCGTGCCACGGCTCTGAGTTCCTTTGTCGGAAGACTGAGTCAGAAGCTGAGCGGTCAGCCACCTCTGCCTCCTGTCATTCCTGAACCCGAGGAAGAGCCTGAGCCAGAAATATTCCAGCGCGAGGTTTTGAATGAACTTCAAGCTTCCCTGCCTTCAAGCCTCAACGTCTCACGGGAGGAATTCCAGCAGTTCTTGCTCAATCTTTCGCTCTGCCAAGAGCCGATAGCGTTTGAGTTAGTCGGCACGCCGGGAAAGGTGGTTGCACAATTCAGCATGCACCCGTCTGACCTGCCGCTTGTCCGGCGCCAATTGCAGGCTCACTTTCCTGAAGCCGTGTTCCAAAAGCGCGAGGGCACATTGGAGGAAACTTGGGCCACGTGCCAAGGCGATGAAATTATGGTGGTTGAATTCGGTTTGGCGCGGGAATTCATGCTGCCGCTGGCCACTGGCAAACTTGACCCATTTGTCGGCATCATCGGTGCTTTAAGCGAATTGCAGGCCGGCGAGTTTGCGATGTATCAGGTTCTATTCACACCGGTGCGGCAGCCGTGGCCGGAAAGCATCACGCGATCAGTCACCTATCCGAGCGGTTCACCGTTTTTCGTGAACCGCCCCGAGTTGGCTTCAGGCGCGAAGGAAAAAATCCAAAAGCCACTGTTTGCCGCCGTGGTTCGCATTGCTTTCCGCAGCGAGTCCTGTGAGCGCATGTCACAAATCGGGCGTGATCTCGCGGCCTCGTTACGAGTGTTTGCCAATCCCCAAGGCAATGAACTCATCCCACTTGAGAACTCCGACTACCCGTTCGAGGAACATATTATTGACTTGCTCTGCCGCCAATCGCGCCGCACAGGCATGCTGCTCAATAGCGACGAATTGATTGGCTTTGTCCATTTGCCTTCCAGCGCTGTGCGTTCGCGAGCGTTGCAGCGACAGACCGCCAAGACCAAAGCAGCACCAGCAAGCGTTCGCGGGAGCGCGGGCTTGCCTTTGGGTAACAACGTGCATGCTGAGGAGACTTGCCCGGTTCGACTCACGCCAGACCAACGCGTGCGTCACATGCACATTGTGGGTGCGAGCGGGACGGGTAAAAGCACTCTCCTTTTCAACCTGATCGCGCACGATATTCGCAGCGGAGAAGGTTTGGCCGTGCTTGATCCGCATGGGGATTTGGTTGAGCGGATATTGGGCATCATTCCACCCGAACGCATCGGCGACGTCGTTTTGGTTGATCCATCGGACGAGGAATTCTCCGTTGGGTTCAACATTCTTTCCGCTCACAGTGAGCTCGAAAAGAACCTGCTTGCCTCGGATTTGGTTTCCGTTTTTCAGCGGCTTTCCACTAGCTGGGGTGACCAGTTGGGAAGCGTCCTCCAGAATGGAATTTTGGCCATGCTTGAGAGCGAACATGGAGGCACGCTTGCCGATCTTCGCCGGTTTCTTTTGGAACCGGCCTTTCGCGAAAAGTTCCTCAAGACTGTTCGTGATCCCGACATCCTGTATTATTGGCGCAAGGGTTTTGTGCAGCTGTCGGGCAACAAATCCGTCGGGCCGGTGCTCACGCGGTTGGATACGTTTCTCTCACCCAAGCCCATCCGCTACATGGTGTCCCAGCAGGTAAACCGTCTGGACTTCGCGCACATTTTAGACACGGGCAAAATCTTTTTGGCCAAATTGCCCCAGGGCCAAATGGGAAAGGAGAACTCCTTTCTGCTTGGTTCGCTTTTGGTGGCCAAGTTCCAGCAGTTGGCCATGGGCCGGCAGGCCCAAAGAGTGACTTCCCGCCGTGACTTTTGGCTTTACGCGGATGAATTCCAAAACTTCATCACGCCCTCGATGACGGAAATTTTGACCGGCGCCCGCAAGTATCGATTGGGATTAATTCTGGCGCATCAGGAGTTGCGGCAGTTGGATCGAGACCGCGAGGTCGCCAGCGCCGTCCTCTCCAATCCATTCACCCGCGTCATTTTCCGTGTCGGGGATGCGGACGCACGCAACCTCGCGACCGGACTGTCCTTTTTTGAAGCGCGGGACTTGCAGAACTTGGAAACCGGACAGGCAATCTGCCGTGTCGAGAAAGCTGATGGGGATTTCAATCTAACCATTCCCCTTTCCGAAGATCCTCCTTCCGAACAGGCTGAAGTAATGCGACAAGCTGTCGTTAACGCTTCGCGAGCGAAATATGCGACACCGAAGGCCGAGGTTGAAGCAGCTTCGCTGGAAAAGCTCAAATGGATAGAAGAGGCTCCGCTGACAGCCAAGGCCAAGTCCCGACCTACTCCCCCGCCGTTACCGAGTGAGTCGGAAAAGAAAACCGCCGAAGTTCGGGAACCGACAGCGCCAGTTCTGGAAACCATATTGCCAGCACCAAAGGCACAAGCAGCGGCTTCGATACAAGCCGCAGAGGAGGACAGCCAGCATGACGCCATCAAGAAGCAAATTCAACGCGAGGCGGAATCCTTGGATTACACCGTGAATTTTGAAGAACGGGTCTTGGACGGTCCCAAAAGGATTGACGTCGTTCTGCAGAGGGGGAATCAAAGGATTGCATGCGAGGTTTCGGTGACGAACACGGTTGAATATGAAGCCGCCAAAAACATCACCAAATGCCTCACCGCCGGATTTTTTCATGTTGCCGCCATTTGCCTCAACCGGAACAAACTCGCCAGAATCCAAGCAAGATTCGCCGAGCTTGTCACACCTGCTCAGGCTGCCAAGGTGGGCTTTTATACCCCTGCGGAATTCATTTCAAAGCTGTTTGACTGGGCGGCAGAAGACCCGGCAGGCGGAATCGCTGAGAAAGGCAAGCCGAGAAAGCGGCCCATTGCGCTCAATGCCAGCCAACTCTCAGACGAGGAGCGCCGGCTGCGTGAAAAGGAAATGCTGGAGGCACTTAAGCGCACGATGAAACGGCCGGGAGTTTAAGCCGTCTTCGCGTTGCCACCCGCAGACTCATTCGGCTTCGAACTGAACAGCGGGATGGTGGTCATCGCATTCTTGAGGGTATTCACCTCCAGATGGGTATAGCGGGTATTCATCATTTTGGAAGAGTGCCCGGTCAACTTCATCCGGATTTCGTCCGCCACTCCAGCATTGGCCAAAATCGAATTAAAGCTGTGGCGCAAGGAATGAAAGGTGCGGCGGCTGAATTTTCTCAGCCCCTTTCCTTCTACCGTTATGGGATCAACCTTGGCTTTCTTCAAGATTCGCTTGAAGCTTTCGCTGAGCCCATGCTTTCCACCTGTCCCTTTGCCGGCCAGTTTCGGGCAGAGAAAGCCCGATGTTCCGAACGTGGACATGTAGTTAAGGTGTTCGATCACGTGGAAATGCATGGGGACAATGACTTTTTTCCCAGTCTTTTGCTGGTGATAGATGATCACTCCCTGTTCGGGGTGGACGTTCTCCCATTTCATCTGCACACAGTCTCGCAACCGCGCTCCGATGAAATATCCAAGGAGAATAAGCGTCTGCCATTCGAGAGAAGGGGTATTGTTCAGCAATTTTTGGACTTCTTCTTGGGTAAAAACATCCCTTTCCGAGCAATCTTCCTTTGGCGGACGAATCGCGGCGACCGGATTTTTGAGGATGATGCCATACGCCTCTGCGCGCCGGAATGCGGTATTGAGCGTTTTCAAATCAACGATTGCGGTCTTGGGTGCCGCTCCCGATTTGAGCCGCCAGGTTAGGAAATCCTCGACCTCTTTGGGACTGAGCGCCGTCACAGGCTTTTTTGCTTTGGCTCCCAGATTTATCAGGAACAATCTCTTCGTATTTCGATACCGTTCGAGCGTTGCGGCACTATTGCGCGCCTCAATGCCTTTGAGCCAATCGTCGAGATAATCCTCGACGGTAGGCACCGATAGGCTGTCGCCGGTGATCTTTTCTGAAACGTCGCTTAAAACCTTCCGCAATTGCGTCGTGGTCAGGGCACCGGCCTGTGCCTGCCGCTCGACGCGCTCCAATTCCAAGGCGATCTCCATTGCCTGATTCCGCTCGGTGGTCTTGGTTGACCGCTTTAACTGTCGGCCAACTCGGTCCGTGTAGCACGCAGTCCAGAACCGGGATTTCTTGCGCTTGACGATGCTCGCCATATGAGGTGAGAATAAAAGTGAGAATGAAAAGTTCAAGAAAAAGCGTTTTGAAAAGTCGTATCCCGTTGGCTTTAAATGCCTTGAAAAAGGTGAAGCGAGACGAGGGTTCGATTCCCTTCACCCGCTCCATTCATAATCAAGGACTTGCGAGCTGATGCAGTAAAGTTGAAAGCTTTATTTGCTTGGTTGCGCAGTGCGCACGCAGGGCTCGAATTTGCGATCCTGCCGTGTATGCTTCTTCAAAGCTATGATAATGAATATCTTTTCAGATGAGGTGCGCCGAGATCCGTTTGCGGCTTACGAGCAGATGAGAAGCCGTTGTCCTGCGTTCTACGTGCCGCCGCCGTTTGATGGCTGGCTGATTTTCGATTACGAGGGAGTCAAGCGGGTGTTGAACGATCACGAGACGTTCAGTTCGGCGGTGCCTGCGCCGCGGCATTGGTTTATTTTTATGGACGCTCCGGCGCACACGAAGCTGCGCGCGCTTATTTCGCGCGCGTTCACGCCCCGGGTGGTGTCCAATCTGGAACCTCTCATTTTCGAGCTTTCGCGGCAACTTCTCGACCGTGCGGTTGAACGCGGCGAGATGGACGTGGCAGCCGACTTTTCAGTGCCGTTGCCCATGCAGGTGATTGCCACAATGATCGGCATTCCAACGAAGGATTGGGCGCAGTTCAGGAGTTGGAGCGATGGGATCCTCAAGCTGAGCTATGCCCGTTCGGGCGGAGCGGAGGCCGAGGAGGCTGGTCGGGAGTTTCAACGGGTAACCGCGGAAATGAGCCCGTATCTTGCGGAAATGATCCGGGAACGCCGGGCGGCACCGCAGAACGATCTGCTCACGCGGTTGATCGAAGCGGAAGTGGATGGCGAAAAGCTCTCGCACGAGGAGATTCTTGGTTTTTTCCAGTTGCTGGTTGTTGGCGGCCAGGAGACGACCGCGAACCTGATTAACAATGCGATTGTTTGTTTTCTTGATCATCCGGACCAACTGGCGTTGCTGCGAAACGCGCCGGAACTGCTCACCACGGCCATTGAAGAAGTGCTCAGATACCGTTCGCCGGTGCAGTGGGTGATGAGGACGCCGCGTCAAAAAATTGATATGCATGGGAAAACTATCGAGGCAGGAAAACTTGTGCTGGCGATGATCGGGTCGGCGAATCGGGATCCAGGTGCCTTTAAGGACCCCGATCGTTTCGATATCCGGCGCAATCCGAATCCACACGTTGCTTTCGGCCACGGAGTCCATTCGTGCCTTGGCGCAGCGCTGGCGCGGATGGAAGCGCGGATCGCCCTCGGAGGCTTTTTGGCACGCGTCAAGAATTTTGAAAAAGTCTCCAACGTGCCATGGGAACCGCGCAAGGCTTTGCACGTGCATGGTCCGGCTCAGTTGGCCATCCGTTTGAAATCGCCCTAATACTGCGGGTGCCGCCGAAAACGGGTGTGGGAGCGCAGCCGTTCCGACAGCTCGGAGGGAGAAGGTTTTTGGTCCCATGCTGTTACCGGGGGCCGATGGCGATGAAGTGGAAGGCGAAGTCGGCGGCGACGCCGTTGGTGGGGTTGATGGTTCGGAAGCCGGCGTAGTCGCCGGTCACGCCGTCGGTCATGATCATGCGAGTTGCGCCGCCGCCGGAATCAGCCGTAGCCGTCACTGCCGGCGCGCCGGAAAAGGAGGTGGTGAAGTTCACGGTAAATTGCCCCGTCGCGGGATGGGTCACAGTGAAGCCGGAACCGACGATGGGAACGCCCACGGCGTTGATGACGCCCCGAATGATGCGTAGTCTTTCCTCGCCAGCGGGCGCGTTGAATTGGCCGCTGGGGCCAAGGTGGATGTCGCCGCGCACGTCCAAAGCCGCACCGGGCGAGGGCGTTCCGATGCCAACGCCGCCGCCGGCACGGATAAGGAATTGATTTGAGCCGGTTGAGGAAAAATTTCCCGAGGTGGTGTCCGCCCAGACGAAGGTCCCGTTATGCAGGGCTTGGGCCTGATGCCCGGCGGCAAAGCTGTTACTCCCGGAAGCGGTATTTAGGAGGCCTCCTGCGACCGTTGCCTGGACACCGGTCGCACTGTTTTGAGATCCGCCGATGACGGCCGAATAGTCACCAGCGGCGGAGTTGATGTAACCGCCCGCCACCGTTGCCGAACCGCCGGTGACCCGGTTAAAGTTGCCCCCGCCGATGACGCCTGCGCCGCCAAAGACATAATTTTGATAACCGCCCGATACGGTCGCATAATCATTGGAAGCAATGTTGTTATAACCGCCGCCGACGGTTGAATAACCATAGAACGAACCGAAGGTCTTGTTCAGGAAACCGCCAGCAATGGTCTCGCCGCTGCCGGTTCCGTTGATCGAATTCGCGTCGCCCCCTCCAATGGTTGAGAAGGCAGTATTGATGGTATTGTTCAGACCGCCGCCGATGGTGCCGTAGCTGGAAACGCCGGGACTAAGCAAATTCATGGAACCGCCGCCGATGGTCGAAACGTCACCGGCAGCGCTGTTGGTGGAACCTCCCGAAACGGTCGCATAAGGGCCGCCGGCCGCGTTGATGTAACCGCCCGCCACCGTTCCCGAACTGCCGGTGACCCGGTTAAAGCTGCCCCCACTGATGACGCCCGAGCCGCCAAAGACAAAATTTTGATAACCGCCCGATACGGTTGAAAAATCATTGGAAGCGATGTTGTTATAACCGCCGCCGATGGTGGAATAGCCATAAAAGGAACCGACAGCCTTGTTCAGAAATCCGCCGCCAATGGTCCCGCCAGCCCCTGGTCCGCTGATTGTGTTCAGATAGCCGCCACTGACGACGCCAAAGTCCACGCTCACGCTGTTGGAATAAGTGGCGCCGAAATAATTGGTCGTGCCGCCCCCGGCAATGGTCGCGCCCACGACGCCGTTGCTGATGTAATTAACCGGCGAGCCGGCGATTATGTTGGGGGCGCCGCTTGAATTTTGCTGGATGGAAAGGCCGGGGATTCCGGTGGCGCTTTGGGCGAGAATGGCATAGGGGGACGGCGTGAGGGGCTGGCGGGGGTTCAAAGGGGTGAAACCAGCCGCCCCGTTTGTGCGGACGCTGATCTGCAGCCAGCGCGGGCTGCCATCAAATTGGTTGCCGAAGTCGAGCGCGACCGTAAACAGCCCGCCGGCAACGGCAACGGCGGCGTTGGTGACAGGTCCCGCAAACAGGATGCCAGGACTGTTGGTCGAGTCATAAAGGGCAAAGGTCAGGTCATAGGTGCCATTGGCGGCGCTGCCCCCGCTGGCAAGGCGACCCTGATAGGTGAAAGCGGTGCCTTGGGCATGGGCGATTGAGGGCAGGAAATTGAAAACGGATTGAATGGCCAGCACCAAGACAGCGAATGATTTTTTCATGATTTATTTGGGAGGCGGTTGCTTAATGCGAATCCGATTCATGGCCACCGGATCAGCAATGGTTGGGACTTGCTTTGAATATCAGACGACAGAATAAATTCAAAGCACAATCAAGCGTGAGTCTGAGTCTGGCTGTACCCGGTCTTGACTAATTACTGGCAGAACAGCCGTTGGTCACCATGACGAACGCCACAACCGTGCAACGACCCCGGCGCTTTTACCGCCTGCGCTTTCGAGGACCACCTGCATTCGTCTGCGCGATGGAATCAAGCGCGCAGCAGATCTTTTATCCAAGTGCTCCTGGCGCAATCCATGACTGATTTCCCCTGGCCGTCTTTGAGCCTCACGCTCACGCCAGCGGATAGAAATTCCTTGATGATCTGTCCCTGTGCGACTTTTGCGTCCTCGGAACCGCTGCCGCCGCGACCCGTGTTTTGCACCGCCAGGTGAAACGGCGCGGAACCGGAGTTGTTTCTCAGCAAGCAGTCACACCCTGCTTCCAGCAGGCACCGCACGGCGGCGGCGCAACGGGTGCGAACCGCGCGATGCAGGGGAGTTGCTCCGTTCTTGTCCTGCGCGTTGATCTCAGCTCCTGCTTCCAGCAGGCACCGGATGGTTTCCACCTGCCTTTTCGCATTCCAAACGGGGCCGTTGACGTGGCCATCCGCCGCATAATGCAATGGGCCGCTCCGACGGTGATTCATGGCTGAGTTTGGATCCGCTCCTGCGGCCAGTAACAAGCGAATGATCTCAACGCGATAACCGGCTGCGGCCAAATGAAGCGCAGTGTCTCCCGCGTAAATCCAGTGGAAAATTTTGCCTCGGTACAACCTGGCCTCATCAATGCCACGGGTGGCGAGCGTCCGATCCGCTTGAAGCAGTCCTTTTACGCTCAGCCGGTCGTCGTCAAGTATGGCCCGAAGTAAATTCTGCTCGCTCATGCCAGGAAAGATGTTACCACCGCCTGGATTCAAAATTCAATCCTCTGGCTTTGTTCTTTGCACCCAAAAATTTTCATCAAGGCTCCAACTGGAGCGTAATCCATTGCCGGGATCCTTCGTTAAGAGGCTTGAACCCGGTTGGAACGGACGTAATATTCCCCGATGAAAAAGCCCCTGGCCTCGATTGGAATTGCTCTTTGTTTCGTCACCTCAATCGGCAGCGTTTCAGCACAGCCGGCCGCCCGGCCGACGGTGATTCGGCCGCCAACGAATCCCGGCACCCCGGCTCTGATCCCCGCGGGGACCAACGCTGAAGCGCTCGCCCGGGCCGCGCTGAAGAAAGCGCCGGCAGCAAGCGATGCCGCGTCCAACCCCACCGAGGCGCCGCCCGGGGCAAACCCGCCGCCGAATGTGGATGGAAATTTCCTCATTGGGCCGACCTATGTGAAAGCGCCGGAGTTGACCGAAAATCCCGACGTGCCGCACGGCAAGGTGGAACAATTCAGCATGGATTCCGCGGACAGCAAGTTTTACCCCGGGATAGGCAGAAATGTTTTTGGAAAAGTTGACCCGAACAATCCCAAAACCTTGATCGTGGAAACCCACCCCGCTCCGTATCACCGCACCATTACCGTTTACATTCCCAGCCAATATCTTCCCGGCACGCCCGCGCCATTCATGGTGACGCATGACGGTCCGGGCATGGGCCGGCCGGATACGACCCTGCCGCACATCCTGGACAACATGATTGCCCAGCATCGCCTCCCGGCGATGATCGTCGTGATGATCGCCAACGGCGGCGGCGACGCGCAAGGCAACGAACGCGGTCTCGAATACGATACCATGTCCGGGAAATTCGCCGAGTTTATCGAGACCGAGGTGCTGCCGCTCGTGGAAACCAATTACGGAGTTAAACTGTCCCGGGACCCGGAGGCGCGCGCCACGATGGGCAACAGTTCCGGAGGCGCGGCGGCCCTGGCCATGGCATGGTATCACCCGGAATGGTATCACCGGGTCATCACCTATTCCGGCACGTTCGTAAACCAGCAATGGCCGTTCAATCCCGAGACCCCCGATGGCGCGTGGGATTTCCATGAAAAACTCATTCCGCAAAGCGAACCGAAACCGATCCGCCTTTGGATGGAAGTCGGTGACCGCGACTTGCTGAATCCCAATGTCATGCGCGACAACATGCATGACTGGGTCGAAGCCAACAACCGAATGGCGGCCGTGCTGAAGGCAAAAGGCTATCATTACCAATACGTCTATGCCCTGAACGCCGGACATGTGGCCGGCCCGGTCAGGAACCAGACACTTCCCGAGGCTCTGGAATGGGTTTGGCAGGGTTATCCCATCGGCAAGGAGGCTTCGAAAGAAACCAAACCGGTGGGCAATTAGGCCGCGCGGATTCCGCAATTCCATTTCCAGCATGAATCCGGTCCAAGTTCCCCAGGACGGCGGCAGAAAGGTAAACATCCTCGGCATTCCGATGGTCATTCGCCTCCATGGCCGTGACACCGGGGGCGTGGTGAGCGCCGTCGAGTCGCACGATGTGACCGGTGGCGGTCCGCCGCCGCACATCCACCAGCGGGAGGACGAAACCTTCCAGGTTCTCGAAGGCGAATACGAATGGACCGTGGGCGGGAAAACATTCGTCGCGCAAAAGGGTGCGACGATTTTCGCGCCGCGCGGGATACCGCACACTTACCGTTACCTCGGCCAGACACCGGGCCGGCTCATGTGCGTCATTACGCCCGCGGGTTTCGAAGGGTTCTTCGAGGAAATCGGCGCGTTGAGCCCACAGCAACAACAGGACATCCCGCGCGTGGTCGAGATCGCAAAGAAATACGGGATGGAATTCCCACCGCCACCCGGCGCGTGAAGATAAGGACGCACCACCAGCCTTCTTCGCGAAGCGGCTGGTTCGGGTCATGCAGCCTTCGATGACGGCGTTGCCGGATTGAACGATCCGGCACCGCTTTACTGATCGACGCAGCCTCCTAATCATCAGTGAAATGCGGAACGCAGAGCCCCATGGCTGAGGCAGGACGCATCCCCCTTTTTTCACCCTTTTATTAATTTTTTACCTCTCAACAGCTCTGCTAAAATGACGGAATAATAAGCAATTCACATTCGGCGATGCAGACAATACGCGGGCAACGAAAAAAGCATGGGCCATTACGCGCCCCCCAATGGATCATCCTGTGCCTGCTGGCTCAGGCCACAACGGTCTTCGGATTAAGTTTCAACGTGCCGCTGGCTTCCTTGACCAATCACAATACTTCGGCGAATGCCGCCTACAGTCAGGCCAACTTCGCCGCGAACTTCGGAACCACAAGCTGGGTCAATCAGAACGGCACGACCATCGCGGTTGATCCAACCAGGATGGATGAGTCGCTAAATCCAATCACGCCCGGACATGTTTCTAAAACGGACGTCCATACCCTGATTCCCCGCCGGCCCGATCTGCGCTGGTTTGCGCATGCCACGCCCTGGTTTGGCACCAGTTCGCACATCAACATCGGGTTGAACAATAACACGGCCAGTTACGTGGCCGCCATGATCACCGACATGAAAAATCGCGGATTCAACGGAGTGGTCATTGATTGGTACGGCTCGACCGACAGCACGGATGGGGTGACGCAAAAAATAAAATCGTACCTGGCCAGCCTCACCAACAACACCTTCACCTATATCATCATGGTTGACAAAGGCGTGAAGGGAGGAACGGGCACGAACAATCTCCAGACCCAAATTCAATATTGTCAGAATCAATACTTCACTGACCCCAACTACGAACATGAACCCTTGACGAACGGGATGCCGATTTTGATGTTCTTTGGCGTGCGTTCCGCCATCGGCGCAACCGCGATGGCTGGCGTTAAAGCCTTCACCGGCGGCCAGATGGTTTGGGTGGAGCAGGGGACCAGCTACCTTTCCGAGTCCTGGGAGGACGAGAGTTTTCAATGGACGGACGAATTTGATACCGGGGTCAACGCCAGTGATCCATTCAACCTGTCTGCGGTCACCAGCCAATTCACCACCATCAAGAATTCCGGCAAAAAGGCCTTTGGCGCGATGTGCTCGCAATTCAATGGAACTCTGACCAAGTCCGTGGGCTGGTCGGAGGGCAAGTATCTCCCTTCCAGCAACGGCCTTTGTCTGGTCCAGCGGGCGGGCGTCATTAACTTTCAGATTCCCAGCAACATGACTCGCATGCAGTGGCCCACCTGGAGCGATTGGGAGGAGGGAACGGAAGTTGAGGCCGGAATTGAAAACAACTACGCGGTAACCGGCTTGGTGAACACGTCCAACCTCCTGTCGTGGACCATTACCGCTGGCGACGAGCGGACGATCGATCATTACGAGATTTACGCCGCGAGCAACGGGGTAAACGCAGCTTTTCTGGGTTCCGTGCCAAATGGAGTGCATCAGACGAATCTCAGCCAGGTGGGTTTGGCTCCCGGAAGCTATCAGCTTTATATCGATGCCATCGGCAAACCTTGCATTCGAGACCACCTGAGTCCGCCGGTGTCCTATGTCATTTCGACCGCGCCCTTTGTGCTGACGGATTTGCAGCCGCTCTCCCAGATCGTTTGGCAGAGCGACTTGGTATCGTTCGCGGTGACTGCGGGAGGTAATCCGCCCTTCAGCTACCAGTGGACTCTCAATGGCCAGAATATCCCCGGGGCGACGGACTCCACCTACTCGTTTGCAGCCCTTGCCGGGACCAACTCCTATCAGGTCACGATCACCAATGGCCAGGGCAGCGTGAATTCCAGTACCGCCACGGTCGCAGGCGTGGCGGCGACATTCCTGAACCCCGCGGATTACAATGGGATGCAGATCACCTTCAGCGGCTATACCAACGGCGTGACCTTGCTGGATTTCCCGATGTTGGTCCGCCTGAGCACCAACATTCCGGGTTTCTCTTACGCGCAGTTTGCCTCGCCGAGCGACGGCGCCGACCTCCGGTTTACGAGCGCTGGCGGCAGGGAATTGCCCTTCCAGATCGATCAATGGAATCCGGCCGGGGAGTCGCAGATCTGGGTGCAAGTGCCCTCGCTCACCAGCCCCAACGACTACATCACCGCGCATTGGGGCAATGCTGCCGACAGCGCGGTGCAGGCCTGGTGCACGAACGGCGCCGCATGGAGCACGCTGAGCGGCTCGAATAATTTCCTGCTGGTCTATCACTTGAGCCAGAGCGGGTTCCCCTTTGCCGATGGCACCCTGCAGTATCCTGCGACTTCGGGCGTGGCGCCGGTTTCGATAACGACTGGCAGGATCGGACGCGGCTGCTCCTTCAATGGCGCTTCGCAGTTTCTCAACTCGGGCCTGGTGAACATTAGCAAAACCTTCACCCTGTCGGCCTGGGTCAATATCGCGCCCGCGGCCAACAGCGAACAAACCATCTGGTGCAACAAGCAGGGCGGCTGGAACACGGCCGGCTTTGATTTTTATGTCAACAGCTACCAAACCAATGATGGCATCATTTATTTCGACAGCGCCGATGGTGTCGGCGGCGACGTCTCGCCCAGGACCGCCGCGCATGCGGTTGCCTTCGGACAATGGCACCTCCTCACCGGCACGATGGACGGCGTCAACGGCGCGGTCCACGTTTATGTGGATGGCGTGGACCAAACAATCAACACCGGGGTGGATACCGCTTTCCAAGTGACCAATTATGTGCGATGCGGCGCGCTCCTGACCGGCACTCCCGGTGCGACCGGCGGTTTGTATTTCACTGGTTCGATGGACGAGACCCGCATCGAAAACAGCGTCCGTTCTCCCGCGTGGGTATGGGCCAGTTGGGCCACCGTCGCCGACAGCGCCTTCGCGACTTATGGGGCGATTGTTCCCGCGGCGGTCACCCTGCGCACCCAGTGGGTCAGCGGGCAACTGGTGCTGACGTGGACGACGGGCACGCTGCAATCCGCGCCTGCTGCTTCCGGTCCTTACACGGATATGACTGGAGCCTCCAGCCCCTATATGCTGGCGCCGTCGAGCGACCAGCAATACTTCCGCATCCGGCTTCAATAATTGGTCTGACATAAGCCTCGGCAAATTGACAACGTGCATGGTGCGAATGCCGTCGCTGTTCATTCAAAACCGGGCGGTGGGCCGAGCAGATCCATCCCGTGTGCGTCAAAGAGCCGATGCAGCGACTTTACCTGTTCCTCGGTGTAAGTTTTGTTGACCATCTGCTCCCGCGTGGGCAGGTCCTTGAAGGGCTTGCCCACCTCGCGAAAGAATTCCTCCATCTTCCCCGCGGGCTGGTACACATTGATGATCTTGCCTGGCTGCCCGCTCACGCAGCCCCACATGTGGGGAACCTTGCGCGGCAGGAAAACGGACTCGCCGGCGCCCACGCGTAATTGTTTATCGCCAACCCAAAACTCAAACTCACCGGCAAGGATGTAAATCCACTCATCCTGGTCGTAGTGGAGGTGGCGCGGCCCTCCGCCTCCACCGGTGAACTCGAAGACACACATCGCGCCATCGGTGTCCTGTGCCGACACCTTGCAATCATTCGGTTCGCCGCCGAGTTTGATGTGCTCGCCGAATCGGTCATCCCCGGCGGCGACGCTGAAACCCACAAACATGTCCTTGCTCTTCATTTTCTTCGTTCCTTTCAAGTGCTGGATGGTTTTGTCGATGGTTTCAATCAACCGGCGCGTCCGGGTGAGGTTCTTTTGCAGAACCTTCCGATGCGATTGGAGGGCGGCGACTTTTTCGAAATCGGCCCGGCCCAGGATGGGTTTGATTTGCTTCAACTCAAACCCCAACTCCCGGTAAAACAGGATTTGCTGGAGCATGAGGATCTGCGGCTCCCCGTAGTACCGGTAGCCATTCGCCCCGACGTAGGCGGGCTTCAGCAGGCCCGTTTCATCGTAGAAATGAAGCGTGCGCACGCTGACGCCCGACATCGCGGCCACTTGTTTGACTGTATAAGCCATCGTCTTTTCCCCGCGGAAACCACCATGGCCGCCGCGGCTTCTTCGCACTCTCGGGAATCACGTAACGTGAGGGTCAAGGGATTTTGTCATCATACCGGTAGGGACGGCGCGCTGCGCCACGCCGGGCGACGGAACGAACGATCCGGACGCGATTGAATTGCGCCGTATGCCATCCGCAGCCAAAAAAAGAGGTTTAATTTGCTTTAATTTACTTTAATTTTGCCGGGCGCTCCTGCGAGGGAGGGCCTCCCAAACTGGTTTGTTTCGTGCTGTTCCACCCGGTTCCGCGCCGGCCCAACTTGTTGCCGCCCAAAGAGTAGGCGGAGGGCCGGAAGTGCGGGGGGCCATTTGCCCTTTGAAGTATGGAACAGCAATCGTCCCGATTTTATTTTTTAAGGCCGGATTAACCCGGACTAAGCCGGACCAGGTCGGATTTACTTTAATTTTGGCCAAACTCCGGTTTAATTTGCTTTAATTCACCCGAACCAACGGGCTCTCGAGACCAATGCCAAATAGCCAGTTTTGCCATTCGGCCCTTTGGATTCTCCTTCAGTTGTCAAAGAACCGGCCCCGATGGCCAATCCAGCCAGGCAAAATCCGTCAACCGGCTGCCCGGCGGCACCCAACGCCAACCTTCCCATGGCCAAGTCTCCCTGTCAACAGTATTATTCATTTTATTTCCGATCTACCCTTGGTCTAAATCTAAATTGAAATCAACCCCCAACCAAGGCAGCGCCTTAGACGCCTGGGGCGAAAGTCCGAGCCATGCCCGCCCAGGGCCAGCGAGTCCCCGAGCGCCGCCCTGGGTTCCAGTTCTGGAAAAGTTCAAGCGCTGTAGGCGCGATCTAATGCAAAAGCCAACGCCCATGGCCTTTTCGGTCTTGGATCGACCTATACCCAGGCACTAGGCACCTCTGAACTCTTGACTTTCCCCGCGCTTCAACCATCCTCCTCCTGAAATCTCCATTTGCGAATCGAATACTATACTGAGCGTCGTAAAATCATGGCGCGAAATGGCGGGCAGAGGACTGCCTGCCCTGCTTAAACGCTGGTCGGGCACGCACTCCGTGCGCGCCGACGAAAACCCATCGCCGGAATACTGACGAAGCCTTGCAAACCCAATTCTTATGCGCTATCGCTTGTTGACCTCACTCCTTCTTCCGCTCGCCTTATTTGTCAGCCCCGCCGTTGTGGCCGACCCACCGAAACTCCCCGGCGTCGGCGACGCCATGCAGGAGTTGATTGCGAAGAACGAAATTGCCGGCGCCGTTACCATGGTGGTCACCAAGGACAAGGTTCTCCACCTTGAAACCACCGGCTTCGCCGACGTTGCTGCAAAAAAGCCCACCGCCCCTGATTCGCTGTTCTGGATCGCCTCCATGACCAAGCCAATCACCGGCACCGCCGTGCTCATGCTTCAAGATGAAGGTAAACTCAATGTTGCCGACCCCGTCGCCAAGTATATCCCGGAATTCGCCAACCTAAAAACCCCGTCCGGCAAACCGGCCAACCTGACCATCAGGCAACTCATGACGCATACCTCGGGCCTCGGTGAGGCCACCGGCCCGGCCGCGCAACAGGCAAAAACACTGGCCGACCTGGTTCCCATCTGGCTCGCCGCCCCGATGCAGTACGAACCGGGCGCGAAATGGCAATACACCCAAAGCGGCATCAACGCCGCCGCCCGCATCGTCGAGGTTGTCAGCGGCATGACCTTCGACGCTTTCTTGCAACAGCGCCTTTTCGACCCGCTCGGCATGAAGCACACGACCTTCTACCCGACCGCTGAACAGCGCGCCCAACTCGCCACCGCCTACGCAAGAAACAAAGACGGTGTCCTCGAACCCGTCCCGCCGCGCGCCGATTTCGGAACCCGCAACCGCCCGCCGCAGGGCAACGGCGGATTATTTTCCACCGCGCCGGACTACGCGCGCTTTTGCCAAATGCTCCTCAACAATGGCACGCTCGAAGGCCATCGTTACCTGAGTGCCGCCGCCATGAAATTTCTGACCACTTCCCAAACCGGCGAAATGCCGACCGGCTTCTTCCAGAGCAATGCCTTTGGCAATCATGGGGCGAATTACGCCTGGGGTATCGGGACCTGCATCCTGCGCGCACCGCATGAGGGAGTGGCCGAAATGCTTTCGCCCGGCAGCTTTGGCCACGGCGGCGCCTGGGGCACTCAGGCGTGGGTCGATCCCGTGAAGGATGTCGCCTACATCATGATGGTGCAGCGCTCGAATTTCCCGAACAGCGATGCCAGCGGCGCCCGCCTGGCATTCCAGCAAGCTGCCGCGAAAGCACTCCCGAAATAGTCAGCCTCAGTTTTGGGGCGGAACGCCGAGCAGAGCTCTGCGTTCCCCACACCAATAAGGCATTCTCAAAAAGCGGGCGAATCACGGAACCACTGCCCGATAAAATCGGCGGCTGGAGTTTGTCGCCGCCGGGTCACGGAAGGCCAACGTCGAATTCGTGGCGGTAAAATTGGTCAGCGTGGTCCAGTTCTTCAAGTCACCGGAGAACTGAATGGAGACGTTCAAGCCACTGGTCACCTGCAGGTTGAAGCTGAACCCGTTTGCGCTCGGGGCCGGCGAAGCGCCCAGCGACAGTTTCGGCACGGTTATGGCCGTAACGTAGGACAAAATTGTGACGCTCGCCCCAATGGAGCTTTGCACCTTCACATAAACCGGGTAGCTGCCAGGATACGGATAGGCGTGCGTTCCCAACACGACTTTCTGTCCGCCGCCGTTGGTGGCGACGCTTCCGCTCGTGATGGTGTTGTCCCCCCAATTGATTGAGGCCGTAAAATTCGTGGCAGCACTGCCCGGCACGCCATTGGTAAACGTCGCCAGCAAAGCGTTCGTGAACGTTGCCCCCGCCAGGACGGTGACCGCGTTGCTCTGCCCGGCAACCGGAGTGTCGCCGAAGACAAAAGTGAAGACCTGCTCGTCGTAAGGAGGAAGAGCCAGGCCAAGTTGTTCGAAAAAACTCCAGTTGGGATTGTAACTCACATCAAAGTAAACCTTCACCTGGCCGGCAAAATTATTGGTCGGCGTCAAAAAAAACTGAAGCTGTCCGCTTTGGTTGGTGACATTGTACGTTAGCGTCCGCAGAATACCGTTGGAAGGAGTGATGCTGAAGTTGGTGATGGCGTTGGCAGACTGCTGCTCGGCATATACGGGAAACCAGTACAAAGGATCATTATCCAGTTCGACGGCCTGGATGAAGTTCGTCAATGTATGGTTCGCGGGGGCTGCGAGATTGGTCACGGTATTTGACAAGAGAAATGCGTTATTATTGCTGTTCGTGTCGGCCGCAGTCGTGGCGTTAAACGTATTGGTCGCCCGCCCTCCGGCCCCATCGTCCGCGATCACGGTAATCTTTCCCGCAATGCCGGAAACATTGGTGGCGGTCAGGGTCAACACCGTATCCGTCGTGTTCGTCACGTAGGCGGCCGATTGAATGATCTCATCGGCCAGCGGACGGCTGTTGGTGTCCACGAGCGTGCGATTGATGTTCGTCAGCACGCCAAAGCCGCGCACCAATTGTCCAAACAGCGTGTAGCTGAAATCCAGCGAACGCTGTGGTCCCACCGTCACGAAAAACTGTGAACCATCCGTGTCCTTCCCGGAGTTGGCCAGGGCAAGCTGGCCATTGCCGCTGAAAATTGCCTGTGGATTAAACTCGTCATCGTACTGGAACACCAGGCCTCCCGCGCCGTTGGTCAAAGGATCGCCGCCCTGAATCACAAAGTTGGTGATGACCCGGTGAAAAATGGTGTTGCTGTTGTAAAAGCCCGACGTCGTCAGCCCTTGAAACACATTAATGGTGTGCGGGGCATATTCCGGAAAAAGCATGAACGTCATGGCGCCCACATTGGTTACCGTCACGAGTCCTCCCCGAAAGGGCGTCTTGAATGCGCCCGGCGCGTTCGTGGCAGCCGCCTGGGCCACGGTCAATTGCCAGAACGGGTTGTTGGTGTGCATCACCACCGCGATGCCGTTGGTGTTGCTGGTTGCCGTGTACGTCAGGGGCAGCCCCGACGGCGAAGTGGCGGTGACGGGCAAAATCAGCGACTTGCCCGCCGGGATCGTGACGCTGGGAATCGGGTCAATTACCGGCGCGGCCTGGCTGGCGACGGCCAAAGAAACGCAAGCCAGTAATCCCATCACACAACTCTGAAGACGCATGGGCGCACTATATTTAATAAGGCGCGTTCAGGCCAATGGAATCGGCTTTAGGCTGGATATTTCACAGCGATGTTGCAGAGCCGTAACTAAAGGAACGCGGCGCTTACGCCACTTCAACGCGCCTACCCGCAACCGCAGTCCGGATTTCACGCGTTAATGCGGCGACTTGCGCTTGACCGCCCGCCTTTTGGTTTTGCATTATCCGATTCGTTCTAATTGAGCAAAGCAATCGCCTCACCGGCATGATCAGTGAATCGGCGGGTAAAAAACAAATTTACATCGCTTATGACCAGACGTGAATTCCTTCGTTACGCCTCATTGGGAACCCTTGGCTTGCTGGGCGCGCCGGTCCTGGCTGGGCAGGCCAGCCAGCTTCAAGACTTCAAGGGCCAGGACATTTTCACTCGAATCGTCAATAAATCTTCCGCCGAAAACTGGAACCGGCTGCCAATTGGCGAGTTGATCGGCAAGATCGCCCTGGAGCTCAAAGGCATACCGTACGTGGGATTCACCCTGGAACTTTCCCAGGATGTGGAATCCTGTGTCGTCAATTTGAAAGGCCTGGATTGCGTCACGTTCTTCGAGGATTCTCTCTGCCTGGCCCGCATGCTCAAGCGAGGGAAAAGTTCACCCGAGGATCTCATCGCCGAAGTGCGGACCACACGCTATCGCGGCGGTCGAATGGGAGACTTTGCCACCCGGCTCCACTACACAACCGATTGGTTTGTGGACAACGCACAAAAAGGCGTAATCAAGATACTCACCCCAGACCTGCCTGGCGCGCAGCCGTTCACCCAAAAGGTTGGTATCATGTCCCGGCATCCTGAAAACTACCGGCAACTCAAAGCTCACCCGGAACTCATTCCGGCCATCCGGCGCGCCGAGGACAAAATCAATGCACGGTCATTGAAATATTTGCCGATGGACCAGCTTCAAGCTGCGGAACACCTGCTTCAGACCGGCGACATTGTAGGCGTCACCACCACCGCGGAAGGCATCGACATCGCGCATACCGGCCTGTGCATCAAGGACGAACAGGGAGTGGTACATTTCATGGATGCCTCGTCCGCACGCGCAAACATGAGGGTCACCCTCGAAGCCGAGATAAGCAAATGCCTCAATTGGTCCCCCCAGTTGACCGGCGTAATGATTGCCCGGCCATTGGAAGTCACCTAGACCCTGGCTCAATTACCCGGAGGCTTAAAGGCCTCCGCCCGCCCCATCTGGCTCCGGCGGTAGCCGCGTAAACCAGTGCAACCGCGTTCGGCGCTTTTTTTCTCCATTGAAATAATTCCAGCACCTGCGTGCCTGCTGGGTCAGTGTCACTTTCGAGAATCCATTGGGAGAATTTCAACACCTCGTCAAATGCCGTTCGCGGGTAACACTCGGCTTCGGGTTTGGAAATACCTGCTGTGCACGTATTCCTCGTTCGTGGCATAAACCCTGCTCAATCCATCGAGTGGCACGGGTCCCGTCGATTCGGCTCACGGTTTGCGCTCTCTGGCTGCTTGCAGTCGGATGCGGTTTCCTTGTGCTTTTGGACTACCAGGGCACCGGCGGCCAGTCGCGTCGCGCGCCGCAACAATGGCCGGCTGGAACCCAAATAACGTTTGATTCGAATCGCGCTACTTTACTCATGTTTGCCCATCCCCAGTGCCCTTGCACCCGTGCGAGCTTTGGGGAACTCAATCGCCTGCTGGCTCGCTCCCACGGGAAAGTTGCCGCACAAGTGTGGTTTTTCCAACCATCCAAACCAGCGGCCAACTGGGCCCGGACTGGCCTGTGGGAGAGCGCGGCTGCCCTTCCGGGCGTCGCCGTGCATCAGGACCTTGATGGCGCACAGGCGCGCTTGTTTGGAGCGGAAACTTCCGGTGCTGTCCTGCTTTTTGACACTCACGGCCATTTGCTATTCCAAGGCGGAATCACCGGCAGCCGCGGTCACGCCGGGGACAACGCGGGCGAAGACGCGGTAATTTCGTTACTGGATGGGGAGGCGACCAAAGTTCAGCAGACCGAAGTTTTTGGCTGTTCCTTGCTGAGTGATTGCCAGGCCCCGCACAACGAAGCCATCAAATGAGTTCCACCGCTCCAACTGCCACTCGAAGCCCGGGGATTGCCGCGCGCACGGCTGAACTGTTCAAAGAACAACAGCACAGCATTACCAGGCATACCGACCTGATTTGCGCCCGCCTGATGATTTGCCAATGGGCTTTTGGGGTGGTCCTGGCGTTGTGGATTTCGCCTCGAGCATGGTCCGGTTCTGAGAGTCATATTCATTTGCACGTATGGGCCGCCATCTTCCTGGGGGGAGCGATCAGCGGTGTCCCCATCTTGCTGGGCCTGCTGCATCCGGGCAAAACGCTGACGCGCCACTCCATCGCGGTCGGCCAGATGCTGATGTCCGCATTGCTGATCCACCTGACGGGGGGACGAATCGAAACGCACTTCCACGTGTTTGGCTCGCTGGCAATTCTGGCCTTCTACCGGGATTGGCGCGTGTTGATCTCCGCCTCGGCGGTCGTCTATGTGGATCACGTGCTGCGCGGGATCCTTTGGCCCCAATCTGTTTACGGCGTGGTGGCAGCCCCCATCTGGCGGTCATTGGAACATGCCGGCTGGGTGATCTTTGAAGTCACTTTCCTGATCATCTCCATCCGCAAGAGCCTGAGCGAGATGCTCCTCGTAGCCGAGCGCCAGGCTCGCTTGGAGACACTCAACGAAAGCATCGAGCAGACCGTCTCCGCCCGAACAGCGGAGTTGACCCGCGAAATCAACGATCGCCAGCAAGTGGAAAACCAGTTGCGAAGGAGCCAGTCCCAACTCGCGCAAGCACACCAGATCGCGCGCCTGGGCGGTTGGGAATGGAACCTCGTCACCGACAGTGTCATCTGGTCGGAAGAAACCCAGCAACTCTACGGACGCAAATCGGAGGAGGCTGGCTCGACCATGGAGAAATGCCTGGAACGAGTGCATCCCGATGATTTGGCGCGGGTCAAGCATACCATGCAGGAGGCTTTGCGGACGCGGCAGTCATTCGTCTGTGATCATCGGGTTGCATTGCCGGACGGCACGGAACGCGTTGTGCAGGGCCGCGGGGAAATTCTTTTGGATGCCCAGGGCACTCCCATCAAAATGTTCGGCACCGTCCAGGACATCACCGAGGCCAAGCGCGCGGAAGAGGCTCTGCACCGCAGTGAAGAGCAATTGCGCCAATCCCAAAAAATGGAAGCTGTCGGCCGGTTGGCGGGCGGCGTCGCGCATGATTTCAATAATTTGCTTACGGTCATCGGCGGCTATTGCGCCCTGTCGCTGCGCGCAGTTGAAGCTGGCCATCCGCTGCAAAAGAGCATCGGCGAAATCCAAAAGGCAGCCGAACGCGCCAGCGCGTTGACCAGCCAGCTCCTGGCCTTCAGCCGCAAGCAGGTGCTTCAGCCCCGCGTTCTGCATCTCAACGAAGTCGTCCGCAACATGGAAAAAATGTTGCGCCGTTTGATTGGCGAAGACATCGAACTCTCCATTCAGTTCGACCCGTCGCTGGGGTATGTGAAGGCGGATCCAGGCCAGATCGAACAGGTCATCATGAACCTGGCTGTCAATGCGCGCGATGCCATGCCGCGCGGGGGCAAACTCACCATTAGCACCGCCAACACCATCATTGACCACCAAACGAAATTCCGCGGCCGCACCCTGGAGATCGGCGACTACGCCATGCTGGCCATTAGCGACAATGGCATGGGCATGACCGAGGAAGTCAAATCGCATTTGTTCGAACCTTTCTTCACCACCAAGGGCATGGGCAAAGGGACCGGCCTGGGGCTTGCCACCTGCTATGGCATCATTTCCCAAAGTGGCGGCGACGTTCGCGTGTACAGCGAGCCGAATTCCGGCACTACATTCAAAATCTATTTGCCCCGCACCGATGCCAAACCGGAACCGAAGGCCAGCACGGAACCTTCGCAGTTGCCCGGCGGCACTGAATCCATACTCGTTGTCGAGGATGACTCATCGGTGCGAAAACTGGCCGTCCTCATCTTGCGCGAGCGAGGCTACCAGGTTCAGGAAGCCAACCAGGCCTTTGAAGCCCTTGAAGTGATTCGGAAGCATCCGCCCTTTGATCTTGTGGTTACCGACGTGATCATGCCCCAAATGAGCGGCAAGGAGCTTTGCGATCAAATCCGGCGCCAGCTCCCTCAAACTCGCGTCCTGCTCATGTCCGGTTACACGGACGACGCCCTTGCCCACCATGGCGTGCTGGATGAAGGCTTGTCTTTCCTTGAAAAACCGTTCTCACCCTCGCGTCTTGCCCGAAAAGTTCGCGAGGTCCTTGATGCCCCGGGCTCAGCCCCTCCGCCCGAACCACAGTTTCCGGAAGCACCTGAGCTGGCGCAAACAGAATCATAGCCCGAATTCTGCGCCGCCGGGTGAATCACTCGATTGAGCAGGTTGCGGGAATGTCCTTGGAGGTCATTTTCGTCGCCAGTTCCAGATCAAACGAAACCGGACGCGCGATTTGACTTGATAGTCAACAATTAATTCGCGTAACCTCGAGGGACCGAATTACAAACGGCGAGTTGCGGGGCAGGAGAGTCGATATCTGCTTGCAACGGCAGTTTGCATCTGATTTATGAAGCTCTCTCGGTTTTCGACTGGCTGGCTGGCGGTTGTCATTTTGGGTTTGGGAATGGTGATTGGACCAGGACGGGTCATGGCGCAACGCCCGCTGGGCATCGATGTCTCCAGCTTTCAAGGTTCCGCTCAGACTCCCAAGACCAACATCAACTGGGCGAGCGTAAAAAGCGCCGGCATCTCGTTCGCCTGGGCCAAGGCTACGGAGAACACGAACTACATTGATGCTGATTTTGTTTACAACGAAACCCACGCCAAATCCGCCGGTGTGCTGATCGGCGCCTACCATTTTGCCCATCCGGAAAAACACGTGGGCACAGCAGGAGCGGATACGGAGGCCGCCTACTTTTGGGCTGAAGCCAAGAACTATATTGTCGGCGGCAGCACCTATCTGATGCCAATGCTTGATTTTGAACAGACCATTACCAATACCTCGCTCTACACCAAAGCCACCTTGTCCCAGTGGGTCAATGAGTGGTGCCAGCAAGTAGCCAATTACGCCAAGTCGAATGGTGTCACCATTGAACCGGTGGTGTACACCTACACCTCCTACGCGTCTGGCACATCCGGCAACGCTCCCGGGTTGGACAGCAGCGTGATCCAATGGCCGCTTTGGATGGCCAGTTATAACAGCCAGAGCGCGCAGTCTGGCGCTCCGAGCAGCACCACTCCATGGTCCACCTGGACTTTCTGGCAGTATACCGACGCCGTAACAGTTTCGGGCGTGTCGGGCGCTTGCGATGGAGACGTGTTCAACGGCACCGCGGCCACCCTGGCAACGTATGTCATCGTGGGCCCCATCATCACCAACCAACCGGCCAGTGTCACCGTGGCGCAAGGCTCGAACGCGACTTTCTCCGTGGCGGCTTCCGGCAGCGGGACGCTTCATTACCAGTGGGAATTCAATGGGACGAACATCTCTGGTGCTACTGCGAGCCAATATGTCATCAACAACGTCCAAATCACCAATGCCGGGGGTTATTCCGTGCTGATCACGAACACGAGCGGCAGCACCCTTAGCGACACCGCATCTCTGTCCGTGCTCGCGCCCTTGACCAATGCTCCCGGTTGCATCATCGGCGCTTCCAACATGGTCAATTGGTGGCCGGGCGAGGGAAATCCCAACGACATTTTTGGCGCCAACAATTGCACTCCGTACTATGGCTTTTCCTATGCGCCAGGGAAGCACGTCCTGGCTTTCCATTTCGATGGTTCCAGCGGCTACCTCACCAATGGCGCGGCCAGCATACCGGTCCCCTGGACGGCCTGCATGTGGGTGAAACGTCAGGATGCGCCGGGCGCGGCCGCCGCCTTGACTGGAGATGGCGCTTACGAACTGAAGCTGGAGCAGTTTAACACGCCAAGGCAGGTGGGCTTTACTCAATTTGGAGTCAATGATTATACGTTCAACTACGTTGTTCCCACGAATGTGTGGACCCATCTGGCGTTTGTGGGAACCAGCTCGGGGACTTCTCTCTACGTTAATGGAACTCTATTTGCGACGCTGGCAAATACCCTCCCGCTGCCGCGCGCTTACATCGGAGCAGGATATGTCAACAACCCGGGAAGAGTCGTGGACTACATGCTGGGCAGCCTGGATGAAGTGATGACTTTTAACCGCGCCCTCAGCGCTTCGGAAATTCACGCCATTTATTCCGCCGACAGCGCCGGGCTGGTGCGGGCGCCTGAGTTTATCGGGGCAGGGTCTGCCCCGGGGCAGTTCACGGTCAATCTGAAAGGCATGACCGGCAAAAACTTTACCCTCTACAGTTCAACCAACCTGATCAGTTGGCGATCCCGCGGCACTATTTCCAACCCCACCGGGACGGCCCAGTTTATCGACACACTCGCTCCAACGGATGAGCGGTTTTACCGCGCCTCGCAGTAACAATTGCGACTTTGATCGGATTTGGTGTAGTGTGTGGGATGATTTTGTTGATGAAAGTGCTGGTTTCCCTTTTGTTTGGTCTCGTGATTCTTGCGCTGCTTTGAAATCATTTGGCTATTTGTGCGACCGTTTGTTCCTGCTGGCCTGCCTGCTTTATGCCGTGAATCGCTGGGGCCTGAAGCCGCACGTTCACAACTTCTTCCTCCACGGTTATTTCAACGATGTATTGTTGATCCCCTGCGCGCTGCCGCCGCTGCTGTTCATCCAACGGTTGCTTGGTTTGCGAGGGCACGATGGGTTGCCGACGGCCGGTGAGATCGGGCTGAATCTGATTGTCTGGTCCATCCTCTTCGAAGTCATCGGCCCGCATCTGACCCGCCGGGCGACGGGTGATCCCTGGGACGTGGTCGCCTACATTGCCGGCGGGATTTTCGCCGGGCTTTGGTGGCATCGCCAGGGACTGCTCCGGCGATTGTTGCCCAATGAGCTTTGATTTACTGGCCCGGCACTATCGCTGGATGGAGTGGGTGCTCGCCGGGAATAAGTTGCAACGCTGCCGTACCGCGTTCCTTGGACAGGTTGAAGGCGCGCGGAACATTTTGATCGCGGGGGAGGGCAACGGCCGGTTCCTGGTTGAATGCCGGAGGATGCTTCCTCATGCGTTGATCACAGTGGTGGACGCCAGTGTCCGGATGCTGGCCGTGGCGCGTGACCGTCTCCAGCGATCCGGGTTGGATTGCCATGGTGTTGAATTCGTGCATGCGGACGCGTTGAGTTGGAAACCGGAGCAGTCGGCGTATGATCTTGTGGTCACGCATTTCTTCCTCGACTGTTTCCCCCGTCGACAATTGGAGCAAGTCGTAGCCAACCTCGCCCGGGGCGCTGCGCCCGGCGCGGTGTGGTTGCTCGCCGATTTTCAGGTCCCTGTCCGCGGCTTGCGGCGGTATCGGGCACTGCTCATCCACGCCTTGATGTATGCGTTCTTCCGCGTCGCGACCCAGCTTCCCGCACGGAGTCTCAGCCAGCCAGATGATTCCCTGAAAGCGCAGAATTTCACCCTCCGGGAGCGGCGCACGAGTGAATGGGATTTATTGCGCTCAGATATTTGGAGCCGCGACGAAGTTCATTCGCAACCTTTGGCTATGGGCGTTTCGGGCCGAGGAGCTGTCTCGATAGGGTGCGTCACTCCGTGCGCGCCGACGGCGGGCAGAGGACTGCCCGCCCCACCGGGATAGTTTCCAAGCTGAAAGCGGCACCTAATATCGTATGAAGAAAAACTGCTGAGCGGCGCCGGGGCTTGCCTGGTTGGTAAAATTGAAATGCCCATTGGTGTCAAAAGCATTGGTTGCGGCGGGCGTCCAATGGCTCAACGCTGAAGTCGCGTTAGAACTCGTTAACGGACAAGCTGGATCTCGCGCCCGATAATGGCGTCAAACCGCCTTTTGCAACTGGCGTCTTCCTGGCGCGGATCCGGCCCGCCTTTTTGTCGCTGCTTTGGGAGGCTCCATGGAAATTCCAGCCACGATGTAGCGCACTAGATTGCGAGCCCGCGTCTCGGTGTCCTCCTTCAGCACGGTCGGGATCATCAACGGGTGCAAAAAGATGGCGCTGGCGTCCTTCAGGACGTTGGCGGCTTCGTTCGAATCGACCGCCTTGAACTCGCCCGCTTCAATTCCCGCTTCGATCAATTTGCGGAAAACGTTGAAAATTTTCTCGCGGCGCTTCTCGGCGAAATCAGGCCGCAACTCGATGACGCGCCGGTAGGTTTCGTAAAACTCGGCGTCGTCGAGGAGCTTTTGCCGGCGTTTGCGATGCAGTTCGAGCACCACCGCCTCCAGCCGTTCCGACGCCGGAACCTCCCTGCCGGCAATGGTTTCCACAAATGCTTCGATTTGCGCCAGCCACTCATCGATCAGCGCGTCGAGAATTTCGGATTTGGTCCGAAAGAACCGATAGACGTTGGCGTGGGACATCTTCAGCAGGCGGGCGATGTCCATGACGGTCATCTTATCGGGACCGTAACGCCGCAGCAGACCCTTGGCGGCTTCAAGAATCAGCTTCTGCGTCTCATTCTGCGAACCATTTTGCATTGAATTTACATATTACAAATTTCGTCATTTGACAATAGGAACATATCAGATATTCTGATTTCCGAATATCCGCCATGGGTTCTGGAACCCAGGGATGGTATTCTCCAAATATGCTGAAAGATGAGTATAGTGCAGTCGGGCAGAAACCTTCTCCGCCCTCGCAACGCGGCCACGCTGGCGCGGCGACCGCGCCGCCAAAACCGCACAAATCGTCCTGGGTGCTGCAAGTGTTCCTGCTGGTGATTTGTGTCCTGGGGGTATTGGGCATCGTTTGGTTTCGGAAGCGGCAGGAGGCCCGCACAAAAACGGGAATGGGGGCCATGGGCGCGCCTGTTGTTCCCGTAGTGGCGGGCATGGTGACTCAAAAGGACGTTCCCATTTATCTTGACGGTTTGGGCACCGTCCAGGCTTTCAACACCGTGACCGTGCATGCGCGGGTCGATGGGCAGTTGCAAAAAGTTGCGTTCACCGAGGGCCAGGACGTGCATATGGGCGATTTGCTCGCGCAAATCGATCCGGCGCCCTTCCGGGCGCAACTGGCGCAGAATAAGGCCAAGAAGGCGCAGGACGAAGCGCAGCTTGCCAACGCCCAGCGCGATCTCAAGCGGGAGGCTGATCTCTATGCTGCCAAGATCGATTCGCAACAGTTGTACGACACCCAAAAGGCGCTCGTGGATCAACTGGATGCGACGGTCAAGGCGGATGAAGCCGCCATCGAGAGCGCCCAGGTCCAGCTTGATTACACCACGATAACTTCGCCTATCGAGGGCCGCACGGGCATCCGGCAGATTGACCAGGGGAACATTATTCACGCGACGGATTCAAATGGGCTGGTCGTCCTCACGCAACTGCGCCCCATCTCGGTCGCATTCACCCTGCCCGAGCAGACTCTCGAGGAAATCCACAAACAAATGGCTGGCGGTGACCTGACCGTGCTGGCTGTGGATCGCGATAACAGCACGCCGCTGGGCGAAGGCAAGCTCGCGGTGATCGACAATCAGATCGACACAACCACGGGAACGATCAAGCTCAAAGCAACCTTTCCAAATGACGATTTGCGTTTGTGGCCCGGCCAATTCGTCAATGCCCGGCTCCGGTTGACGGTGCGCACGAATGGAATCATTGTCCCGGCCTCAGTCGTTCAGCGCGGGCCTGACGGCGCTTATGCCTTTGTAATCGTCAAGGGCACAAATAGCAGCGATTACGCAGCCAGCCCGAAAGGCCAGGTCGCCGGCAGTTCGAAACCGGACAGTGCTGCCAGTCTGAAGGATCCCGGCCCGGCTGGAACGCCGGACCCCAAGGCCAAGGGCAAAGGCGGTGCGAACCGTCCGAATCTCGTCGTTGAAATTCGGCCGATCACTGTGGCGCAAATCGAAGCGGGGGAGGCCTTGATCGACAAGGGGCTGGCTCCCGGCGAGCGGGTTGTGGTGGACGGCCAATACAAACTGCAAGCCGGTTCGAAGGTCGTGCCATCCCAATCCGGGCAGGTCCAACCGGCGCCATCCGAAGAGCAGACGCCTTAATTTCTCCATTTCGTGAGCATTTCGGAACCATTCATCCGGCGTCCTGTCGCCACCGCGCTCTTGATGGTGGGCGTGGTGTTGATGGGCATTTTGGGTTACTTGCTCCTGCCGATTTCGGCCTTGCCGCCCGTGGATTTTCCCACGATTCAGGTCACCGCCCAGTATCCCGGCGCGAGCCCGGACGTCATGGCTTCATCGGTCACCACTCCGCTGGAACGCCAGTTCGGCCAAATCAGCGGCTTGTCGCAAATGACTTCGATCAGTTCTTTCGGCAACGCCAACATCACGCTGCAATTTGTGCTTGATCGCGACATTGACGCCGCCGCCCAGGACGTGCAGGCGCAAATGAACGCCGCCGGCGGCGTGTTGCCAAAAATGCCCAGCCCGCCGACCTACAGCAAAGTCAACCCGGCTGACACGCCCATCCTGACGCTAAAAATCACCTCGGACACGCTTCCCCTCGAAAAGGTCAACGATCTTGCAGACACCGTCCTTGCCCAAAAGTTGAGCGAAGTCAGTGGTGTGGGGTTGGTGACCATTGAAGGCAATCAGAAGCCGGCGATCCGCGTCCGAATCAATCCGGCTGCGATAGCCGCGCAGGGGTTGAGCCTGGAGGATGTGCGTTCCGCCCTGCTCCAGAATAACATCAATCAGCCCAAAGGCAGTTTCGACGGCCCGCGCCAATCCTACGCCATTGGTGCGAATGACCAGATTTTTTCCGCGGCGGAATACAGCAAAGTTATCGTCGCTTACAAAAACGGCTCGCCGGTGCGCTTGGGCGACATCGGCCAGGTGATTGACGATGTCGAAAACGTGCGCCTGGCTGGATGGGTGGGCAGCCAACCCGCCGTCATCCTGGATATTCAACGCCAGCCGGGCGCAAACATCATCCAGACCGCCGACCGCGTGAAGGCGCTTTTGCCGCGGCTCCGCGCCTCGCTTCCGCCCTCCATCAAGATTGACATCCTCACCGACAGAACCGAGACGATCCGCGCTTCGATCAGGGACGTGCAATTCACGTTGCTGCTCACTGTCGCCCTGGTGGTCATGGTGATCTTCGTATTTCTGCGGAAGTTCTGGGCCACGGTCATTCCCAGCGTCGCGCTGCCATTGGCGATCATTGGCACGTTCGGCGTCATGAAGCTTATTGGGTTCAGCCTCGATAATCTTTCCCTGATGGCTTTGACGATTGCGACCGGGTTTGTCGTGGACGACGCCATCGTGATGATCGAGAACATCGTGCGGTTCATCGAACTTGGCGAATCTCCCATGGAGGCGGCATTCAAAGGCGCGAAGCAAATCGGGTTCACCGTCATTTCACTGAGCATCTCGCTCATCGCCGTGTTCATTCCCCTGCTGTTCATGACGGGCATTGTGGGGCGGTTGTTCCGGGAATTTGCCATCACGCTCAGCATATCAGTGGCGGTTTCAGCCGTGGTTTCGCTGACGCTCACTCCGATGATGTGCGCGCGGCTCTTGCAAGCCGAAGACGAGACGAAGCATGGCCGCTTCTATCATGCCACGGAACGGATGTTTCAGGCCATGCTGGGCGCTTATGATCGCGGCCTCAAATGGGTGCTGCGACACCAGCCATTCACTTTGGGCGTCGCGATCCTGACGCTGGTCGCGACGATCTGGCTCTATTTCATCGTGCCCAAGGGCCTATTGCCGCAACAGGATACGGGCTTGATTACCGGCGTCACCGACTCGGCCCAATCGATCTCCTTCAGGGCCATGGTCGAGCTTCAGCGCAAAGTGGCTGACATTGTCAGCAAGGATCCCGACGTCGTCAGCGTCGCCTCCTTCGTCGGCGGTGGCACGGTCAACGCCACGGTCAATTCCGGCAAGCTTTACATTAATCTCAAGCCGCGCGACCAGCGCAAAGCCAGCGCGAGCGAGATCATTGACCGGCTCCGCGATGCGACGAAGGATGTCGAAGGCATTTCGTTGCTCATGCAAGCGGTGCAGGACGTGCAAATCGACAGCCGGGTCAGCCGCACGCAGTATCAGTATACGCTGGAGGATGCCAATGACATCGAGCTCGCGGAATGGGCGCCCAAACTGGTCGCGAAGCTGGGCAGCCTTCCCGAGTTGGCCGACGTGGCGAGCGATCAGCAATCGGGCGGCTTGCAGGTGAGCGTCGATGTCGATCGGCAGGCGGCGTCGCGTTACAACATTTTGCCGCAGGCCATCGACGACACGCTTTACGATGCGTACGGGCAGCGCCAGGTTTCGACCATTTTCACCCAACTCAATCAATATCGGGTTGTGCTCGAAGCCGAACCCCGGTTCCAGCTTACGCCCGAATCGTTGGACAAGCTCTATGTCAAGTCTTCGAGCGGCCAGATGGTTCCCTTAAGCGCCTTTGCCCGCGTCAAGACCACCACCGCGGCGCTGTCCATCACCCACGAGGGTCAATTCCCCGCGGTTACGCTCTCGTTCAATTTGCGCCCCGGCAGTTCGCTCGGCCAGGCGGTGACCGCCATCCAGGCGGCGGAAAAAGAAATCGGGTTGCTTGAAACCGTGGTCACCAGTTTCTCCGGAAGCGCGGCGGAGTTCCGCTCTTCGCTCCAGAGCGAGCCGTTCCTGATCCTGGCGGCGATCGTCGTGATCTACATCGTGCTGGGCGTGCTCTACGAGAGCTACATCCATCCGATCACGATTCTTTCCAGCCTGCCTTCAGCGGGCGTGGGCGCGTTGCTCGCGTTGCTGGTTTGCCATACCGAACTATCGCTCATCGCGCTCATTGGCATCATCCTGCTGATCGGCATCGTGAAGAAGAACGCCATCATGATGATCGATTTTGCGCTCGATGCCGAACGCAATGAAGGTTTGCCGCCCGAAGAATCCATTTACCAGGCCTGCCTGCTTCGGTTCCGTCCCATCATGATGACCACCATGGCGGCGCTGTTGGGCGCGTTGCCGCTCGCACTGCAGGATGGCACCGGCGCGGAACTGCGCCGTCCGCTGGGCATTTCCATCGTCGGCGGTTTGCTGCTTTCCCAATTCATCACGTTGTACACCACGCCCGTCATTTACCTGTACCTGGATCGGCTGGGCAACTGGGTGAAGCGGTGGCGCACTTCCCCTGAAGTGCCGGCTGGCGTGCCGGTGACTCCGTCTCAACCCCTCCCGCCGGTATGAACGACCGGAGTCCAGATTCAAACGCAGAGCAGATCGGCAGCATTTCCGAGCCGTTCATTCGCCGCCCGGCGGGGACCTCGCTGCTGGCCATTGGTCTGTTTTTTTTGGGGATTGTGGCGTATCGCTCGCTGCCGGTTGCGCCCATGCCGCGAATCGACTCGCCGATGGTTTCGGTTTCCGCCAGCCTGCCGGGCGCTGATCCGGCGACCGTCGCATCCTCTCTCGCCGCGCCGCTGGAACGCCGCCTCGGCCAGATTGCGGGCGTGAACGAAATGACTTCAGCCAGCACGCTGGGCAGTTGCAGCATCACGCTCCAGTTCGATCTGAATCGGAACGTGGATGGCGCGGCCCGCGACGTGCAGGCGGCCATCAATGCCGCCGCTGCCGATTTGCCCATCAACCTTCCCGGCCCGCCCACCTATCGCAAAGTCAATCCCGCCGATGCCCCGATCATGATCCTGGCGATGACGTCCGACACGTTGCCTGGCGTGAAGATCTTCGAGTACGGGGACAATATCGTGGGCCAGAAACTCAGCCAGGTCGAAGGCGTGAGCCAGGCTTTTATCGTCGGCGCGGACAAGTCGGCTGTGCGCGTGCAAATCAATCCCGCCGCGCTGGCTTCGACCGGCATCAGTCTCGAGCAGGTCCGCGCCATGCTGGGGCAGGTGAATGTGGACGAACCCAAGGGCAGCCTCGACGGATCGAAGATTTCCTACACCGTTACGAGCAACGACCAACTCGTCGATGCCGACGATTATCAAAAGCTCATCCTTACTCAAAAGCAGGGAGTGCCGGTCAAACTTAGCGCGCTCGGCAACGTCATTGAAGGCGTCGAAAACGACCGTTCGGGTGGCTGGTTTGGAACGAACCGCGCGGTGCTGGTGATTGTGTTCAAACAGGCCGGCGCGAACGTGATTGATACGGTGGACCGCATCAAGAAAGTGATGCCCGACGTGGAAAAATGGCTGCCGCCCACGATCAAGTTTTCACCGGTCAGTGACCGTACTCAAACGATCCGGGCTTCGGTCAACGACGTTCAGTTTTCCCTGGTGTTGAGCATTTCGCTGGTGGTGCTCGTCATTTTCCTGTTCCTGCGCCGTTTTTGGCCCACGTTCATCGCCAGCGTCACCGTGCCGCTGGCCCTGGCCGGCACCGCGGCGCTCATGTATGTGCTCCACTACAGTTTGGACAATCTTTCCCTGATGGCCATCACCATCTCCGTTGGTTTCGTGGTCGATGACGCCATTGTCGTGATTGAAAACGTTTTCCGTTTCATTGAGCACGGGGACAGGCCCATGCAGGCAGCGCTGAAAGGCGCGCGGCAAATTGGGTTTACGGTCATATCCATGAGCACTTCGTTGGTGGCGGTTTTCATCCCCTTGCTCTTCATGGGCGGATTGGTCGGGCGCATTTTCCATGAGTTCGCGGTGACGCTGAGTATCGCGGTCCTGGTCTCCGGGGTGATTTCGTTGACGCTGACGCCCATGCTGTGCTCGCGCTTCCTCAAGAGTGAAAGCTCTTATGGGCCGCCGAACCTGGTTTATCGAATGAGCGAGCGGGGATTCGACCTCTTTCTGGGTGTGTACGAGCGGGGACTCAGGTGGGTTTTGCGCCACCAGATATTTGTGCTGGGCCTGGCGGTCTTGACGATGGTGGCCACCTTCTGGCTCTACACGACGGTGCCCAAGGGGTTTTTGCCACAGCAGGATACCGGCGTGCTCCAAGGCACTGTCGAGGCGTCACAGGACATTTCTTTCGCGGCCATGGCGGACTTGCAATCCCGGGTGGCCAAAATCGTGCTCGACGATCCGGATGTGGATACGCTGGCCGGGTTTGTGGGCGGGAGCGGCCCGGGCGGCAACACGGTCAACAACGGCCGCATGTTCATCACGCTCAAGCCGCACGGCGAAAGGAAGTCAACCGCCACACAGGTCATCGACCGTTTGCGGCCGAAATTGGCGCGTGTGCCCGGCGCCACGCTTTTCCTCCAGCCGTCGCAGGACGTGCGCGTTGGCGGGCGGGTCGGCAAGGCGCAATTCCAGTATTCCCTGACGGCGAGCGATCTCAACGAACTCAACCATTGGTCCGCAGCTCTGATGGACAAACTCCGCCACACTCGCGAACTCAAGGACGTCAACAGCGATCAGCAGACCGGCGGTTTGCAAGCCAACGTCGTGGTTGATCGCGACGCCGCTTCCCGCCTCGGCATATCGCCGGCCCTGATTGACAACACGCTCTACGACGCATTCGGCCAGCGGCAGGTCTCAACTATTTACGAGCGCTACAACCAGCACCATGTGATTCTGGAAGTTGATCCCAAGTTCCAGTTGGACCCCTCGGCGTTGCAGAAAATTTTTGTCACCTCCACCAACGGCCAGCAGGTGCCACTGGCCGCCGTGGCCAAATTTCAGCCGGGCAACGCCTTTTTGTCCGTCAACCACCAGGGCCAGTTTCCGGCCGTGACGCTTTCCTTCAATCTCGGGCCGGGAGTGGCGCTCGGCGATGCGACAGAAATTGTCAAGAAGGCCACGGATGAGTTGCGAATGCCCTCGAGCGTGCAAGGCAGCTTCCAGGGCACCGCGCAGGTCTTTCAAGCGTCGCTTTCGAGCATACCGCTGCTGATCGCCGCCGCTTTGATTACCGTTTATGTCGTGCTCGGGATGCTCTATGAGAGCCTGATCCATCCCATTACGATTCTTTCCACGCTGCCTTCCGCCGGCGTGGGGGCGCTGCTGGCCCTGATGCTCTGCGGTTCCGAGCTTTCGCTCGTCTCGTTCATCGGCATCATCCTGCTGATGGGCATCGTCAAGAAAAATGCCATCATGATGGTCGATTTCGCGCTCGACGCCGAACGGTCGGAGGGGCTTTCACCCGAGGACGCGGTGTATAAAGCCTGCATCATCCGTTTCCGCCCCATCATGATGACCACGATGTGCGCGTTGCTTGGCGCGCTGCCGCTCGCCATTGGCCTCGGCACCGGGTCCGAACTCCGCCGTCCCCTGGGGATCGCCGTGGTCGGCGGATTGCTTCTTTCCCAGGTGCTGACGCTTTATACGACTCCGGTGGTGTACCTCTTTTTCGAACACATGCGGCAGATGTTCCGCCGCTGGCGGCATGGGGAAAGCGCGGAGCCGGCGGTGGCGTATCAAGCTTAAGGGACGGAGGTTCGTTGTGGTTTACACGACACGAACCAGTTTCAATCCCGCCGCTGCCGCCAAGTTCTGCTGGCGCTCGTCGAAGGTGAGAAAGCGGCGGAGGTTAAGTTCCAAAGCGCATGCCACGTGCAAAACATCGAGCGAACGAGTCCCCAGTTTGGGCGTATGCGCCGCACTTAATTGAGCTGCCCGGTTCAACGCCGCGCGCCAGAGGACGTCCACTTGAGTCAGGTAGCCGTTTGAGAATTCTTCCCAGAGCAAGGCTTGGGCGGCTGCGGCTTTTTCCAGTGTGATTTCTCCACGGTGAGTTGCCAAGTTGATGGCATTGATGATTTCAACACGACCGTGATGAGTGACGGGAAAGCTGCCCGCCGTTCGCCGACGCCAAGCCACCATCTCACGTGAGCCGGTTTGGTGCAGGTACAAAAGTGCCAATGCGCTGGGATCAGCGTAAACCTCCTCAGCGGTCACCGCGATTCTCCTCGTGAAGCTTCCGGGTCGCCTCGGGTGACATCGGTCGCGGCCGCTGTTTTAGTAATAGGGCGTAGTAATCAGGCATCGGGCGGCGACGCTTTACTGGGGCAGCGGGAAGCGTTTTCAAGAGAAAACGCGGAACGCCATTGTCAGTGATCACAATTTCGCCGTGCGCCTCCAGCTTGCGCTTAACCGAGCGGAAGTTGGTGCGAATTTCACGGATGCTGGCGGTGGCGTTGCTCATAGCTGTGTGTAACATCCCTGTTTCACGCTCAAATGTCAACCACCTTGAAAGGGTGAGCCAGTCACTTCCTGGATCCAATAGCGACGAGTTTCTCGGTGGTGCGGAAGAAAAGAGTTCCACTGGATATGGCCGGAGTGGACAGGCAGATACCGCCGAGATTATTGGTGGCGAGCACGCTGAAGTCTTTCGTGGCGGGGAGCACGAACACGTCGCCTTGTTCGCCGGTAAAGTAGAGTTTGCCACCGGCGGCCACAGGGGAGGCGGTGAAACCCTGTCCACCGCCGCCGATCCGTTCGTTATACTGAATCTCACCCGTCTTCGCGTCCAGGCAGGTGACAACTCCATCGGCATCGTCCCAGACGAGGCCACCGACGGCGATGGGCGTTTCAAGGTAGGTTCCCTTGCGCGGCTGGCACCAGGCGATCGCTTGATTGGTGGCGCTTATTTCGGCAGGCGTGATGTCGCCGGAAGCGTCGAGGCGGACAGCGCGAATCGGATGATTTTTGCCGTGGGCGCTGGTGAGGACCACCAGATCCGACGCCAAAATCGGAGAGGCCACGGGGATGTCACCGCCTTCCTTGAGCGTCCACAATTGCCGGCCAGTCGCAAAGTCGTAGCCACCGATTTGTTTCCAGCCGTTGACGATGATTTGTGTGCGTGCGGGCGTGACGGCGATGACGGGCGTGGAAAAGGTTGGGACATCCTTGCGTGGGGTGCGCCAGAGTTGGTGACCGTCGCTGGCATCGAACGCCGCCAGGAATTGCTCGCTGAGGACATCGCACTGGACGATGATTTTGCCGTCGCGCAAGAGAGGCGAACTGGAAAATCCCCAGGAGGTGTTGGTCTGGACGTACCAACCGGAATCCATGCGGCCAAGGTCCTTGTGCCAAAGCTGGTTTCCATCCAGGTCGAAGCAGAAGAGGCCCTCGGAGCCGAATATGGCGGCAATTCGCTGGCCGTCGGTGGCCGGAGTCGAGTTGCAGTGGGTGGATTTGGTATGGCGCTTGGCGCGGGGAATGGACTCCAGGGCGAGTTTGTCCCAGAGGATTTTTCCGTCGGACTTGTTGAGGCAGAGGAGCCGCCATTGGTGCGTCTCCATTTCGGTATACGAACCGACATCGCCATAGAGGCCAATTTTGAGATCGGGTTTCGCGCCGGGTTTCACCGCAGTGGTGACGTAAATGCGGTCCCCCCAAACAATCGGTGAAGCGTGGCCGAGACCCGGGATGGGCGTTTGCCAGCGGACGTTCTCTCCCGACCCGATATTCCAGGTGACCGGCGCCGGGTCATCGGAAACACCGCTGGAGTGCGGACCGCGGAATTGGGGCCAGTTCGCGGTGGAGTCGCCGAAAGCGCCACTGGCCGCCTGCAGCCATGCGCATAAGACCAACAGCGCGACGGGCCCGCGTGTGGATATCAAGGACGGCTTCACGAGCGGATGCATTCCGAAGTTTGGAGTCCCGGCTTTAGCTGGCGGCGCTCCCGAACCGCCGAGCACATTGAAAATTTTCATAGTCATCCTGCTTGCATGGCCCTGCCGCCTGAAGGCGGGATTTCATCCCAACTGCCGCGCTCGTGCCAAACCGAGGCGGGCTTTCGTTCCAGGTTAATCACCAGCTCCGCGCGGGCTGTTTTGCGTTCCTTCCATTTCCCGGCTTCTTAGCACGATTCCTCCTCGCCAGCAATATATATGTCAGCAACCCGCTTCTGCCTTTAGCGCAACTTTCCGTGTATGCCCACACTTTGGCTTGCGAGCAAGAAAAATTCACTTGTGTTCAAGGAAAGTGTGTGCTAATCCAAGTGCTGACGAAGGATTGGAGGGAATCCCGAGGCGGGGGGCGCGCCATTGAGCGCGTGGCAAGGGTGAATTTTGCCCGGCTCTGTCGGGAGGCTCCAGCAGGGGCCCTCGGGGTAAAGCCGGGTTGGTTCTTTGACAACTTAAAGACAAGTTCGCCGGCGTGGACGCCGGAAACATCAACCACCAAGCTCCAAACACCCGCCTTCGCTGGGAAGCTACGGCACGGCGAGCCAGAAAAGAACCAAAGCCCAAGGTCCGAAGGCTGGAAGGCAGCCGGAGGCGCTGCTTCTACCGGACATGGGTAAATTAAACCACCAAGGCGAATAATTAAGGTGAATTAAAGCAAATTAAAGTAAATTAAACCTCGTTTTTTGGCGGTGAAAAACTGTCCCAAGCCTCGGAATTGGTGCAAGCTGCTGATGGTCAGTGAATTATATGGAGACGGGATGCTTTCATAGCTCGGGTGTCGTTCAGGGATAAAAAAGACCCAAAGGACGACAGGAAGTGCGCTGGAATCGAGAAATATCGCGGTCGCCGGAAACTCTCCTCGTCCTTCCTCTGCCCACCCTTACGGCGAACGCACTTCGTAAAACCGTCGCGGGTAGGCGGCGGCGTTGGTATCGGTGAAGAGAAAAGTGCCGCCGTTAGTGGGCGTGGCTGTAGCGAGGTTCGTCCAATTGATGAGATTGGTCGTCGCCCAAACGCTGTAGGTGGCGCCCGCCGGATTGTTGATGCGAAGCTGGACTTGGCCGGGCGCGGCTGTGGACGTGCCGGTTACTGTGACCGTCATCGTCGCGGTTGACGAAGACTCATAGGCGCCGATGTCGATGCGGCCGCCCACGACGCGCGGTTGGCCGCGCTGATCGGTGTCGGGCGGCGGCGTAAAGGCCGGGTCACCGGCATTGATCGCCGGGCTGTTGGTCAAGAGCGCCATGGTCAGCGTGGGGCCGCCGTTGGGGGCGAGCGGGCCGAGACGTGGATCCAGGTTCGTGTGGCTGTTTGCGCCAAAGGCTGGAGTCGCGTCTGAACTGATGTTGTAGCCCTGGTCGGTAATTATTCCGAAGGCATTGGACGCATTGGTGCCGTAAGCCAGGATGGTGTCCTTGAGGTCAAGCGTCCCGCCGTTGTTCGCGATGTTCGCGCCGAAGCCCAGGCCAGTCGCTCCAGCCGGGCCGTTGACGTAACCAGCGCTGCCGTTCGTTCCGCCTGCGCCACCGGGTCCGCCCAGAGCCGCTCCGCTGGCGAAGGTGCAATTGCTCACCCCGGCAAATCCGGTGTTGAAAAGGCCGCCGCCGTATCCGTTGCCGCCGATGCCACCGGCTCCGCCGTAGTGTCCCGCCGGCGGCGCATTGCCGCCCTGGCCACCCTGGCCGCCCGTGCTCGTGTTTTGGAAAAAGGTGCAATTAATGATCGTGTTGGTTCCGAGATTGCAGAGCGCCCCGCCTTCGGAATTCGTGCCTGTTTTGCCCGTGCTCCCATCGAAATTGCTGTAGGGAGCGCCGCCTGCGCTGGCACCCCCTTTGACAGCATTGTTATTGAAGGTGGTGTCGAGGATGGCAGCCGTCGCGTTTGCCGCATTATAGAGTCCCGCGCCCGCGCCCAACCCACCGACGCCGCCCAGCCCCGGACCATTCGCCGGGCCGATGCCTCCGCTCCCGCCGATTCCGCCGGTGGCCGCGCCACTGGCGACGCTGCAATTAGTCACGGCCGCAAACCCGCCATTGTAGAATGCCCCACCGCAAGCATCGCCACCGCTGCCGCCCGCGCCGCCATAATGGCCGCCCGTGGGTGCGTCGCCGCCGCGGCCACCCGCGCCGCCGAGGGCATTGTTCGTCAGAAACATGCAGTTTACAATCACGTTGGTCCCAAAGCTGCATAGCGCTCCCCCGCGGGCCGCCCCGCCAGACATGCCGGTTGCCCCATCAAAGCCGCTGAAGGGACTGCCGCCCGGACTGGCGCCACCCTGGACGGAATTGCTGCTGAAAATACAACTGTAGATTGCGACGGTTGCGTTGGAGGCGTTGTAAATTGCGGCCGCGGATCCCACACCCCCCGGGCCGCCGAATCCCGGCCCATATTGTCCGCCGCTCCCGCCCGCGCCGCCCGCGCCGCCGATGGCAGTGTTGCCGACGAAGGCGCAGTTCGTGGCCATGAAGAAATTCAGATTATAAATCGCACCACCGGAACCATCGCCGCCGTTGCCTCCGTTGCCCGCGTAGTGACCGCTGCCGATTCCCGCGCCACCCGCACCTCCCGGTCCGCCGACCGCCGAGTTCGTCAGGAACGTGCAATTAACCAGGTAGTTGCTGCCCTGATTGTAAATCGCGCCGCCCAAGCCATTGGTGCCGGTGCCGCCCGGTGTGCCGGAGAAGCTGGCCGTGGTGCCGGCGTAACCCGTCGCGCCGAGACTGAAGCCGCCGGCGAGCGTCAGATTCGTCAGGTAAAAGGATACATTCGATGCCACCGTGAAGATTCGGTTGCTGTTGCCACTGATGACCACGTGATGGCCGGTGGCGTCCAGGATCGTGTTCGTTGTGATTTGAAGCGTGCCCGTGTTGGTGATCTGGCCATCGAAAGCCAACACGATGGTGCCGCCCGAGGCCAGCGCGGTTTGCAGGCTGGAGAAGGAGTTGTTGGTCAGGGTGGTGGAAGCGTCCGACTGCCAGTTCAGCAGAAATGCGAATGCGACGGTGAAAATCCAGGATGCTTTCGCCGCGGCCGTGGAAACACATCCGTCTGAATGAAAATGTGGAAGGCTCATCTCAGTGCCCGTCCACCTGGCAACCCAATTCCCGGAGCCGTTGCAGTTTGTAGAGCAGCGCGCGACGGCTGATGCCGAGAGCTTTGGCGGTTTCGGTGCGATTGAAGTCATGTTTGCGCAACGCTTCCAAAACTGCCTGGCGTTCGATCTCCTCCAGTCGTTCCGCATCGGCTGGTTCCGCGCTGGCGGGCGCTGGTCTCGTTGCGCCGCGCACGCGCGCGGGCAGATGCTCGGGGAGGATCAGTTCGCCGCTGGAAAGCAGCGCGGCGCGCTCCATCGCATTCCGCAATTCGCGCACATTCCCCGGCCAGTTATAGCGCTGCAGTTGATCCGTCGCCGCCGAGGAGAGTCGAGCCCGGCCTTTTGTCAATTCCGTCAGGATCAGCGCCGCCAGCGGCAGGATGTCCTCCGGCCGCTCGCGCAAAGGCGGGACATTCAACTCCACGACATTCAAACGGTAATACAAGTCTTCCCGAAAACGGCCCGCTTTGACCTCCTCTTCCAGGTTGCGATTGGTGGCGGCGAGGATGCGCGCGTTTACGCGGATCTCCGCGTTCGAGCCGATCCGTTGAAATCGGCCATCCTGGGCCACGCGCAGCAGCTTCGCCTGAAGCTTGGGCGACATCTCCGCGATCTCATCCAGGAAGATGGTTCCGTTATTGGCCTGTTCAAAGCGTCCAATCCGCTGCGCGACCGCGCCGGTAAACGAACCTTTTTCGTGACCGAACAATTCGCTCTCCAGCAGGTCCTCGGGGATCGCCGCGCAGTTGACTTTTACGAGAGGGCCGGCGGCGCGCGGGCTCCAGCCGTGAATGACGTCCGCCAGCACTTCCTTGCCCACGCCGCTTTCGCCGGTAATAAGAATGCGGCTCTCCGAAGGCGCCACGAGCGAGGCGTCGCGAAAAACCGCTTCCATCAGCGGGCTGCGCGCGATGATGTGTTCGGGCAATTGCCGGTTCTCGCTGAACTTGAGCGGCGCATGCTGGCTGAGCCCAGTGGCCGTTCGCACTGCCGCAAGCAGTTCGTCGAGATCGATGGGCTTGGCGAGATAATCGACCGCACCGTCCCGGATTGCGCCCACGGCTTCGCGGACGTCCGTGTACGCCGTGACCAGCAGAATCGGCAACTGCGCATGTTCCTTGCGCGCCAGCCGCAACGTTTCCAATCCCGTCAGCCCCGGCATCCGCACATCCGAAATCATCATGTTGATTGGCTCCGCGCGCAACACTTCGAGCGCCCGCTGGCCGGAATCGACGGGAACCGTCTTGAGCCCCTGGCTGCTCAGAAACGAGTCGAGCAGACTCCGCTGGCCTGGATCGTCATCGACAATGAGGATTCGAGGCGCGGGCGGGGTGGGGGATTCGAGGGGCATGAATTTACGCAAGAAAAGCATCAAGCACCAACATCCAGGCACCAGATAAGCTCCAAGCATCAAGCGCAAAAAGCGGGCTGAGCTGCCTTGGGGTTTGTGGCTTGGAGCTGATCTGGTGCCTGGTGCCTGGAATTTTGTTTTTCGCCATGGGCGCGGTGCTTGGTGCTTAAACCATCAATTATTTTTGCCAAACAGCTTCAAGTGCGTAAGCCGGAAAATCGCCCCGCTCGGCTCGTTCGGCAGGCACGCAATTTCCCAGCCATGAGCCAGCACGATTTGCTGGACCACGGCGAGGCCGAGGCCGGTTCCTTTTTCCTGCGTGGTAAAGTACGGTTTGAAAATTTCCTCCCGATGTTCCGGCGCGACTCCGGGGCCATTGTCGGCTATTTCGAGAAACGCTCCCGCGCCATTGCGTTTTCCGGCGCGGATGGTGATTTGTCCGTTCATCGGCACGGCTTGAACGGCGTTCAGAACCAGATTAAACAGCGTCTGGCGCAGCAATTGTTCATCGGCTTCGATAATGAGCGGTTCGGCCTGCACCTGCAACTGGACCTTTTTCTCCTCCAGATCGTAGTTCAATGCGCGCGCGACTTCGCTGACGACGCCATTGACATTGGTGGCTGCGCGGCGGACCTCGCGGGGGCGCGAGTAATTGATAAACTCATTCAATTGCGCGGCCACCCGGTCGGCTTCGTCGATGATCTCACGCGATTTGCCGCGAACTTCCGTCGAAGCGTCCGGCTGCTTGGAAATCATCTGGGCCAGGCCGCGAATGATGTTCAGCGGGTTGCGCGTTTCGTGGGCCAGACCCGCCGCCGCGAGATTCATCTGCTTCAGGTGCGAATTCAACTCGCTGACGCGAACCAAACGGATTTGGAGATCGGACGTTTTCGAAAGGCTGCGCCACGCGAGCCCGTACCCGGCCACCGAAACCGCGGCCAAACAGCCTATGAAAATTCGGAGGGATAAGTCATGAGCGACGGTCGAGATCAAATTTTGGGTGGACATCACCATGATAAATCCATGCACGCCGTTTTTCGAAATTATCGCCTTGATTTCCTCTTCGCTCAACCTCGGCCTGCGCGACCGGAAGGAGGGCGGACCGCGCGGTCCGTCCGGATTGCTACCGGGAGGCGAAGCATTCGTCGAATCGGAGGCCTGGCTGGGCCTCGGCTCAAACTCCGGTCGCGGCGGTGGCGGGCCGCCGTCATCGAAGGGAGGCGTCGCGTTGGTGCCGGGCCTCGGCGGGAAGTGTTCCACCACGATGTTGGTCGCCAAATCCACCAGGTTCATCAGCGTGACGGTCTGGGCTTTGTCATCCCAATATCCGTCGCGCGGAACTTCGCCTTTGGGAACATCGATGGGCGCAAGGGGCGCGCCCGCCGCCGCCACCACTTCATTGCTGACGTTGAGCAACTCGACCGACTGGACTTCACCCTGTTTGACCAGTTCGTTGAGCGCGGACTCAACCCGCTCCCGCGTGACAAAGAAGCGCTGCGAGCGCATGACCAGCGCCAGGACGCTGGAAATGTCCTGGGCGCGGTGTCGAAGCGCGTTGCGGGCGGAGCGCCGCACCCGGATATGTTCGGCCGTCTGCCAGCCGATCAGGACCAACCAGATGGCCAGCAGCGTTCCGTAAACGAACCAACTGCGGCGTGTCATCTTCATCGCGGTTACTGCGGCGCTTTCGCCTTGCCGGATTTTTTGTCGGGTTTTGGATCCGGCTTGAGGGGAAGCGTATCAAAAAACTTGTTCCATTCTTGCTCGGAAAACGCCTTGGGCGCAAGTTCCGCCTTGCTGGTTTCCGACCTGGAGGCACTGGCCAGTTGAGATGGCATTTGGACCACGTGCGGGGTCAGGAAGATGATGAGTTCCTTCTTGGTATAGGCCCGTTGCTTGTGGGTAAATAGCGCGCCGAGCAGCGGGATGTCGCCCAGCAATGGAATCTTGCTGTCGATCACCGTCTTGTCGTTTTCCATCAGGCCGCCGATCACCACGGTTTGCCCGTCCGGCGCGACTACCACAGTGTCGGCGGAACGCAGGTCGATCACCGGCGAAAAAACGTTTGAAGAAAGCTGCTGGCCGCCGCCCGACGCCACGCTTGAAATCTGCGGCGATACAATCATCTCCACAAGCCCGTCCGTGGTGATGAACGGTGTCACCTGCAGGATGATCCCCACGTTCTGGTAGGAAACAGTGTTGATCTGGCCACCCACCGTATCGAATCGGGTGTTGGTGATGAGCGGGATTGATTGGCCCACCGTAATGGTGGCGGGCTGGTTGTTGCGGACCAGAATGGAAGGTTTTGATAATACCTCTGCTTTTCCCGCCGAGGCGATCGCCCGCACGGTTGCCTGGAAGTCCGAGCCCAGGACCTGATAGAGCCCGGCGCCGGTCGGCATCACGGTTTGGCCGATTGTTTGGCCGGTTGTGCCCAGTCCGGCCAGACCGAAGTTCTGGCCGATGGCATTGGTGGCAATTGTGGATGGAAAGGGATTGTGAGTATATTGACCTTCAATTCCCACATCCAATGCGTCATCGTGTTGGACTTCAAGGAACACGACTTTGATCAATACCTGCGGCTTGGGGCGATCCAGGTTGGAAATCACCTGGCTCACGAATTCCTTGGTTTCATCATCGGTGATGACGATGACTTTGCGCGTCTCGGGATCGACGGTAATCATGGCGTCGCCGATCATGGTGTTATTATTGTAATCGCGCGTGGAAGTGCCGGTGCTCGAGGAAGACGAGGCTCCGAAGGGCGAGAACCCGCCCGTGTTGCCGCGGAAAGCCTGCCCCGCGCCGGTGCCGGTTCGCTGGCCCTGTTGGGCCTGGGCCACACCCCAACAGCAGAAGAACGCCAACGCGCAGAGCCAGCCTGCTTTGAATGCTTTTGTAATCATGGTAGTCAGGATTGTCTAATCAAGGAATCGAACTCCGTCCGCCGCCGCCGCCGCCGCTGCCAAAACCCGAGCCAAACGGACTGGAACTGCTGCTGCTGTTTTGCATGGCCTGGGTCTGCCGCATGGACAGGGGATTGTTGTTTTGACTTGAGGTGCTGCCGTAGCCGCTGCGGGAACTGCTGCCGGTGCTGCTTTGGAACAAGCTCTGAAGCACAGTTTGAGCGTCCTGCGGGTCCGCGTTTTGCAGCGAAAAAACGTAAACATGCTGCTTTCTGGCCGGGTTGGAATCCAATTCCATGATCATTTTCTCGATGTCCGGCATCTGGTCCCGGGCGGCCGTGACTACGACCGACGCCGTGCGCGCATCCGGCACGGCAATGACTCGCGCCAGCCGTTTCATCCGGTCGCTCGTATCACTCGAACCTGTGTTTCCCTGCCGCCCGCCGCCGGGCTGAAACCCGCCAAACAAGGCGCCCCGAAACCCGCCAAACTGCGGCGCGGAACGGCTGGCGTCGGTTGAATTGCTGTCGTCGGGATACAGACTGGTCAACAGGTTGCACATTTCCGTGGGATCGGCATTTTTAAGATGGAACACGCGGACTTCGGTCGAGGCTTCCACCGGCTGGTCCAGCGACTTGACCATTTCCTCCACCAGGGACATGAGATCCTCCGGCGCGCTGACGATCAAGGAGTTGCTGTGGTCATCCGACGTTGCGGAAACGCGGGTCGTTGGCGTGTGGCCAGTGCTTCCGTCACCGGGATTGTTGCCACCCGGGCCGCCGCCAAAGGGGTTGAAGCCGCCGAACGGTCCGCCACCGCCGCCGCGGAAACGGCCAAACCCGCCGGCGCCCCCGGTCGTATTCTGCGAAGGAAAGATCGTCGTGAGGACTGTCACCAGCGACTTGGCATCCGCGAATTTGAGCGGGAAAACCTTGAGCGTATTGATGCTGGATGAAACCGAGTCGAGCGCGTGGATAATTTCCATGATGCGCCGAATGTTGGCTTGAGTGTCGGTAATGATCAGCGAATTGCCGGCGTCGTTGGCTGAGAGGGATGTATCGGTAGGCAGCAGTGGCGCGAGATCCTTCACGAGTTGGACGGCATTGAGCGAATGCACGGGAATGATCTGGGTGACGATCTCGGCATCCTTGGGGATGCTGGCAAAGTCATTGGTCATCCTGACGGGAGTATCTCTCCTAGTGGCTGCTTCGCGGGTGACAATGGTCAGTATGCGGTCGTCACGAAGCACGCCGTAGCCGTTTTTCTCGAGCATGTGCCGTAATAATGCGACCGAGTCATCCTTGCTCAAGGGTTGATTGCTCCAGACATCGACATTGCCTTTGACGGAGACTTCCGGATTGATGATGAATCCGGCGGCGGTGCTCATATAATCCAGCACCCTTTCCAAAGGCACGCCGCGAAAGTTCATGATTAACCCCGGTTCGCCATTCGCGAGGACTACCACATTTGTGGCGTCCGAGGCACTGGCCACGGTTGCCGAGGCGTTTTGTTCGGGAGTTGGTTGCGGCGTGCCGTTGGCCGGTTCGGTTGGTGGCGCAGGTTGTTCGGCAGGCGTAACCGCGGGCTCCGGCGCATTGGCCTTGGCCGCGTCCACTGCCGGCGCAGGGGCATTGGTGTCGGGAGAATCCGCGGCCAGGCAAACGATGGGTCTTGATAATCCACCGGCCAGACCGGCCAGGAGCATGACATATTTAATGGTCTTCATAACGCTTTGATTCCAGCTATTCCTTTTCACGTTTTTCCATAAGTCGCTTCATTACGTCGCTAATCGCGCCGGATTTGGCCGAAAAGTCAGCGGGTTTTGTTTCTGTTGAAGCTGGCGTCGCTGTCGCCGGGGCGGGAGCCTCGGAACTATCACCACGAGGGCCAATGGACCAGGGACCGCCCTCCTGACGCCTCATCTGGGTAAGCATCGGTAGTTTGATCGTTTGATTGCTGGCGGCTCCCAGCTTCACATAATCGTGCGCTATCTCCGCGACTTTGTAGCCGGCGATCACATCTCCGGGTTTTGCGGTCTTGCGAAAATCTGAACTGGTGCCGTTAAAAAAAGCAAACGTCCCTTGCGGCGAACTCATCGTCCCCACCAGTGTGAACGATTCAGTCTGCGGCGGGCGGACGATTGGCTGTGGGTTGAAGGGGCGTCCGGGCCTGCGGTTCGGATCAAAAATGTTGCGGTCAGCGATGATCTGGAAGGATTTGAAATCCACGCCGGAAGTTGAATTGGTTTCGGCAGCGAAGGCGGCTTGGCCGAGGCCAACAAGCCCCATCAGAATCAGCCAGCATGACGTTGCGGCGGTCAGGTTGTGCAAGCTTCGCTTCATGGCTGCTCCTGGGTGGTAAGCACCAAACCGCTGAGTTGCACGCCCAGCGACAACTGGCGTCCATTGTCGTCACGGGAGGAGATTTCCACGCTATCGACCTTGCAACTAATCGGGTCCTTCTCCAGTTCATAGAGGAAGCGCGAAATGGTCCGAATGTCCCCGGTATAATCGGCGCGGCATTCGTAGGTCATGTAATCCTCACCGCTTTCCCGCCACTGTGGGCGAACCTGGACAGGGGTGACTCCGCTGTTACGGGCCCAGCGGTTGATCGCCTTGAGCATGTCATCCTCGGCCAGCGAAACGTTGATCGGCAGGGTGTTGGTCCGCATCTGGTCCCAATTGCGGCGGATGACTTGACCGCGATCCATCAGTTGATGACCGTTGCTGATGGAAGTTCGCAAATCGGCGATGCGTTTGCTTCGCTCGCTCCAGCTTTTGTGGAGCGGGGAAATAATCAAACTGTCGGCGACCAATGCCAATAACCCGATGCCGGCGACGATCAGCAGTAATTTTTGTCGGTTCTTAATTTCCACTGGTTTTGACTCCTTCCCATTGGAAGTTAAAAGTAAATTGCAACGGTGACTGGCCGCGGACCGTTTCGGTCTTCAACTCAGATACTTCGTTTGTATAGTTTCGCAGATGATCAAGCAGCGCCAGATAGGCCTGGTTATCACGCGCCAGGCCGCTGCAGGTCACGGTGGAAAGGTCGCGAATTTCCACGTTCTTGGCCGAGACCGACCCTTCCTCCGGAAATGATTCCGTGAGGGTCTTGACGATGCGCAAGACCCGGTAACTCCGGTCGAACCAGGGGCGGAATTTTCTGATCTGCTGCTGCGTGTTTTGGAGTTGCGTGACCTCGGGCGCCATCGCCTGCCATTCGGAGTCGAGGCCGGAGATTTGCCACTGCTGAAACCCGAACGCGCCGCCCACGCAGAGCACCACGAAGCCCGCCGCCCCGCCGGCCCAAGCCAGTTTCTTCGAGGAGAATTTCGAGCTGTTGAAGAGCTGTTGCCACTGGCTGACTTTTGGCGGAAGCAACTCCGGCGCGGCCGCAATGCCCTTCAAATGATTGGCGGCCAGCGCGAGGGCGGGGGAGCAGGCAATTTCCGGCGGCAGGGGCTTGTCGAATTGGGCGGCGGTGGCGCGGTCCATCACCTCCACTTTCATTCCCATTGACTCCAGCCGCGAGGAGATGGCCGTGGCGAACTGGCGCGCCAGTTCGCCGCGTCCGCACAACCGGGCGTTTTTTATTCCATCGCTTAACTCCGCCGGCAGTTGCCCGAGAGTGATGCGAATCTCCCGCGCGACCAGGTCGTCATCGATCCGCTTTTGCGCGCCCTCGCCTTCCATCACGCCATCCAAAGAGCGCAAGGCCACGATGCCGCCCCCGGCAGTGACTTGGAGTTCGAAACTGTTGCTGCCGAGCGCCAGGGTGAGGAGACCCTGGCCGGGGTTCAACGCGGCGGGTTGCAAGGCGGCCACGCCCAGCGAAAAAGTCAGAGGCTTGAGTTGTGCGGCCTTGAGCACGCTCTCCAGGGCCGCGAGATGGTTGCGCGGGACAGCCATCAATGTGGCATGCCGTTCGCCACTTGAGGCCTTTGCATGCGACTCGGCCATGAACAAATTCTCGGGCCCGGAATGAAATCCGCGCTCGGCTTCGAGTTGCAAAAAGCCGGCCACGTCCGCCTCGGGCAATTCGGGCACCTTGGTTTGCAGGGTCAAAATCCAGTTCAACGGCAGGCATACGGCGCAACGGCGCTCGCGAATGCCCGCCTGGTCGAGATGATTGCGAATTTCCTGCCCGGCGAGTTCCGGATCACCCGTCAATGGCGACAGCGCCAGCGTCACTCCCAACGTTTGCTGCACCTGCAACGACCCGTTCAGGCGGCGCACCACCACGGCTTCGAGGCGGTTGCCGTCCAGGGCAAGGCCGAGGATCGACGAAGGGACGCGTTTTTTGAAAATGTTCGAGAATGGAATCATCTTGTGTTTTGCGTAAGCAGCCAGCGATCACGGACCTGTTTTCCCAGCGCCCAACCCAGGTAGGTAAGGTCTTCACGATACAGCACAATGGGCGACGCCTGCGTGGTGTCAAAGACGAACCGGGTGCGCCGATAGCCGCGGCCGCCATGACCCAGCGCGGCGATGTCCGCGGTGAATTGGTAACTGCGGCCCGTCAGCCAGGGACCAGTCGTGCCGGCAAGTTGCGAGGCGGTGTTTTGATCGAGCGCCTGGGTCACCCAACTCATGGAGTTCGGATTTTGCGAATTGGACTGGCGGTAGGAAACCAACTGTTGGGCGGTGCTGGCGCTCATGCCGGGAAGACAAGCCAGCACGGCTGCGCTGGCTGTGTTCACGTTAACCAGCCCCTGGACGCGGGAACCACGCAGGCTGCCTTCGACCTGCGCGAATTCCTGGGCGGTCATTTGGCTCTTGATATAGAAATCGAGCACACTGGTGAAAGTCGGCGAAGCGCCTCCGCCGCCACCGACGGGAGGTCCACCCGTTGCCGGACCCCGGCCGGGAGCGGCAACTCCGCCGCCGCCGCTGGAAAATCCCAGGTTCTGCACGATGGTTTGCGCGCGATCTGAACTGATGCCGTTCGTCGTCAGCACATTCAAGACGGTGTCGGCGGTATTGGTGGCGGCGGTGACATTGAGCCGCGGGGTGCCGTTACTCGCCACGTTTGGTTCGCGGGTATAGACCGTGACATACTCGAGCAACCCCGAATTCAACTGGCCATCCTGGTTGTCGCTCGGTGGCAGGGTGTCGCCGTCGTTTTCATTCTGGTCGAGCACGCCGTTCAGATTCGCATCCTCACCGTAAAGGTTGGTTGTGTCGATGTTATAAACCAGACGGAGTTCCTCCACGGTTTCAAACGGCGCGTTTTTACACAGGTATGGCGTGGGCAACCGCTGATAGGTATCCGATTCCGCGCCACCACCGCCAGTGTTTACATTCGTGCTGCGCCAGGCGATGACGTTTGCAGCCAGGTCAGCCGTCATGCCGGGCAGCAGTGACAACATGTTGCTGTCGGCATAATTGAGGTTGAGTTTGGAGGCTTCGTCGATGAGGCCGAAATTCGCGAAGGTCGGCTGATTGGTGTTGTTGGTGCGGCCAATCAGCCAGAAATGCCCGTTGCCAACCTGGACGGCCTCCGCCTGGTAGGTTTGTGGATCGGGCACTGTTCCCGGCCCAGTAATATTGTTCGAAAGCACAAAGCTGACGTAACGCACGGCTCCCTGAATGGCTTGCTCGGCTTCGATGGCCGCCACCCGGTTGTCCGACGCGCGCAACTCGAGACTCATGGAATGGCCGAAATAAAGGGCGATGCAGACGAGCCCGAACGTGATCCACATCACGATGATGAGAACGGAAGCGCGGCAATCGGAGCGTGACCATTTGGAGCCGTCGCCCGTTGGTCCAACGCCCCGCCGTTCCCCGCCCTTCGAGGGCGGGTGAACGGGGTTGACAGGGCCTTGGCGTCTCCGACGGGCGTTCAATTCGAACGCTCCGGGCAAAGGTTGTTTTTGGCGCAAGGTTCTCATCGCCATTAGTCCAGAGTCTGGGTCTGGTTGGTTCGCGCCTGTGAATAAATGGGAACCACAAATTGAAGCGGCGGAGTGGCCGGCAGATCGGTTTTCGGCGGCGTGAACGCGATGGAAACTTTGACCGCCACCGGAGTATTGGACAGCGAGGCGCTCCAGGAATCGTTCCAATTCGTGCCGTCGTAATAGGAAAATTGAAGGCTCTGCACGTCCCCGATCAATACTTGCTGATCGGGCGGGGTGGGATTAAGCGCAAGCAGGTTGCGGGTGATGCCGCGGACCAGGTCCTTGCCGGTGGCGGCCATCTTGTTGGTGGGGTCCTGCAACGAATAATCGATCTTCTGGATTGGCCCCCACGGCGCGTCGCCGTTGACAAATCCAGTGGAGGTAAAAATCTCGAGCGCCGCCGGCTGGCTCATTCCCACGCCGGCAATATCGCTGCCCATGGGACCCGCCATGACCCCAACGGGAACAATGCCCGCCAGGTCGGCCTTCATGACCGCGACGGCGTGATCAGCGGGAAGCGCGGCTTCAACAGTCGCGGCGGTCCTGGCCCGCAAGCGAAGCGCGCTGAAAAACACCGTGTTGATCGCGGCCAAAACGATGGCAGTAACAGCCACGGCCAGGAGCATTTCGAGCAGCGTGAAAGCGCGAATGCCGGCCGGCGATATTTCACGCCCATGATTGAGCGGGCGGTTCATTGCTGGCTGGTATCGATGAGCGTGCTCAAATGCACCAAGTGATTCTGGTTTTGGACGGTAAAAGCGACATCCGCCGAAAGCTCGTGAATGGCGCTGGCGTTGATCGAACTGCCGTTTACAGCCGCCCGCGATGTGCCATTCCAGGTATTGTTTCGAATCGTCCAACGGAATTGGTACGGTCCCTGATTTTCAACCCCGGTTTGCACCGTCTGGTTCCATTGACGCGCGACGATGTTCTCAGTAAGCAACCGGTCAGCGAGACGCGCTGCCAGGCTTTTGCGCTGGGCCACCTCGCCGGCAAGGCTGGCGACCCGCAGGCCATGGATGGCCACCGGAACCACGATCGCCATCAAGGCGAGCGCCGCAAGCACTTCGGCCAGCGTGAAACCGGCGCGCCGCAGACAGACCCGCGCTCGGTATTTAGCGGCGCGCGCGGTTGTAGCTGGTTTGGTTCTGAATCTCATAGTTCAGTCCGTTGGCCGATTGCACGATCCAGAGCGGCTGACTGTCCCGTCCCTCAAGGGAAAAACTGTTGACGCTGGCGGGACTGACGGTGCCATCCGGCAAAAAATGAATTCCGGGCAGCTTGCTGGAGGGGCGCGCGGTTTGCGTGCCGCCTTGCACGACACCGATTCTCAAATCCTTGTCCAATGTGAAATTCACAGCTTTCCGGTCGTCATCCGTGTATCCGGCCTCCAGCCGCAAGCCGTAAGTCCCACTGCGGGAATCCAGCCAGAGCACGGTGGGAATGCCCTCGGAAATTGCCCGGCTTTGGCCGTAGTGCGTCAAGGAGAGCAATCGGAACGCTTCCGCATCCTGGGTTCGCCCGCGAAAAAAGCGAGACAACGAAGGCGCGATCAGACCGGCAGCAATCGTTATTAATGCCATTACCAGGATCAATTCGATCAGAGTAAAGGCGCGAAGCGGCCGAAAGGCCGCTTTTTCACCGCTGGTGAATTTGTATGATGATCGTATCACGAAGAATGCCAATGGTGATCGGCTTCACTTTTTGACCTGCCAGTTCGCAATATCATCGTCGCCTCCTATACGACCATCCAGGCCCATGGACAGAATGTCGTAGGAGGAAGGGTTGTGCTTGCCGGGACATTCATAAACGTAAGGATGTTGCCACGGATCAAGGGGGATGACGTCGCTTTTGATGTAAGGGCCGTGCCAATTCTGGGCGTCCTTGGGCTGCTGAATAAGCGCCAGCAACCCGTCCTTGCCCTTGGGGTAAAAGCCATTATCAACCTCAAACGAATCCAGCGCTGTGCCGAACGTAGCGATCTGGGAGGTGGCTGCGGCGCGCTTGGCTTGCTCGGTGCGGCCGCCGAACTTGGGCACGACGATCGCGGCGAGAATGCCAAGGATGACGAGCACGAGCAGCAATTCGACGAGCGTGAACGCGCGACGGCGTTGTGGGTTCATCCCATTCCGGTTTTCAATGGAGTGTTTGCATTTCATAAGGGTAGTTTCGTCTGGTTACTTGATGTAGTCCTGCATGGTGAAGATCGGGAGCACCATCCCGATGAAAATCGTGCCGATGAACCCGGCAATAAAAAAGAGCAGGAGCGGTTCGGCCATCGCCACCGCCGTCTTAAGCTGCCGGTCGAGATCGCCTTCGGTGGTGTTGGCGAGGCGGACCAGTTCCTGGTCCAGCCGACCGCTTTCCTCGGCGACGGAAATCATTTCCAACACGGATCCGGCAAACAAGTCGCGGCATTCGCCCAGACTTTTGCCAAGTTGCCCGCCTTCCTTGACGCGCTCGATGGAGTTGGAAACGGCGTCTACCAGGATTTGATTGCCGATGGATTTGCGCGCAACGTTGAGTCCCTGCACAAGCGGCACTCCGGCGCCAAGCAGCGTCCCCAGCATCCGGCAGAACCGCGACATCGCAAATTGCCCGGTCAATGGGCCGATAACCGGCGAACGGAGGATCAGTCCTTCCCACACCCGCCGCCCTGATTCAGACATGAACCAGTTCCGGATGAGATAGCCAACCACGAAAAGGCCTGCGGCGACGAACAAACCGTAGGCACGAATCACATGGCTTGCGCCGACGATGAACTGCGTGATGAGCGGAAGCTGGCCGCCAAAACCGGCAAATACGACCTGAAAGCGGGGGATAAAGAATACCAGCAGAAAAATGAGGACGCACAGCGCAAGAAACAGCAGAATCATGGGATAGAGCATCGCGGTCATCACTTTTGAGCGCATCTCCTTCTCCCGCGCCTGAAAATCGGCGATCTGCGCCAGAACCACGTCGAGAAATCCGCCCGTCTCGCCAGCTTCCACCATGGCCACATAGACCTTGGGGAACGTTTCGGGTGACCGGCCCATCGCTTCGGCGAGCGGAATGCCATCGATCACCGCGTCGTGGACTTCCTTCCATTTGGCGCTGGCGGCGGGGGCGGAAGCTTCCTTGTAAAGAATCACCAGCGCGCGGCTGAGCGGCACGCCGGCGGCGAGCAGGCTCGAAAGCAAGCGGGTAAAATTCTCGAGTTCCCGGGGCGTGACTTTCTTGGATTGGAAACTCAGCGATTTTTTTTTCCCCTGTCCAACCACGAGAGCCTTGTCCGCCGGCGCTCCCGCTTTTTCGGCGAGGGTGATGGGCTTGAGGCCAAGGGCTTCCATCTGGCGGAAGGCCTCCTGCCGCCCGCCCGCTTCAAGCTGGCCTTCGGTGACACCGCCACCGTTAAGCTGCAAGGCTCTATACTGAAACAGCGCCATTGGTTTTCTTGCTCTCGGTCGTTTCGTCACTCACGGCTTGTCGCGCGTCTTCCTTGGGACCATTGCCGAGCGACTGGTCCTTGGTCACGCGCATGACTTCCTCGGCGGTCGTGATTCCCCGGGCGACGAGCCGCCAGCCGTCATCGCTCAAGGAACGCAGCCCGTTGCGGACGGCGGCTTCGCGGATTTCACCGCTGGAACAATTCCTCAAAATCTTTTCCTGAATCTCGGCGTTCATGTCCATCCACTCGAAAATTCCATGGCGTCCGTGATAGCCGGTGTTCCGGCATTCCCGGCAACCCACGGCGCGAAACACCTGCAAGTCCCGCGGAAAACCAAGCTGCTGCGTCAAAGCCCGGGTCGTGTCGGATTTGTCCTCCGCCTTGCAATGCGGACAAAGCACGCGCACCAACCGCTGGGCCAGGACGGCTTCGAGGGAGGAAGCGACGAGATACGGCTCCACTTTCATATCGACCAGGCGGGTGACTGCGCCGGGCGCGTCGTTGGTGTGGAGCGTGGAGAACACAAGATGTCCGGTCAGCGAGGCCTGGACGGCGATTTGCGCGGTCTCCGTGTCGCGGATTTCCCCGATCAGCACGACATCCGGGTCGTGGCGCAGGATGGCGCGCAACCCGCGAGCGAAAGTAAGGCCGGACTTTTCCGAAACCTGGATTTGGTTGACGCCCTTAAGCTGGTACTCAATCGGGTCCTCGATGGTGATGATCTTGGTATCGAGATTGTTGATGGTGCTCAGCGCGATGTAAAGCGTGGTGGTTTTGCCGCTGCCGGTCGGGCCGGTCACCAGGATGATGCCGTGCGGCAATTGCAGCACGCGGTTGAAACTTTTCACTTCGCGCTCGCCCATGCCGAGTTCGCCCATGCCGAGAACTTTCGTGTTCTGGCGCAGCAGGCGCATTACCACCGCTTCGCCATGCAGCATCGGGATGATCGAGACGCGGATGTCCACTTCATTGCTGGCGAGGCGGATTTTGATGCGCCCGTCCTGCGGCAGCCGTTTCTCGGCGATGTTCAAATGGCTCAGGATTTTAACGCGTGAAACAATGGCCGGCTGAAATCGTTTGATCTGCGCGGGCACCGGCACTTCCTGCAGCACGCCGTCGATGCGGTACCGGATTTGTAATTCATCTTCGAACGGTTCCAGGTGAATGTCCGACGCACGCAGTTCGATGGCGTCCGAGAGCACCTGGTTCACGAACCGGATGATGGAAGCGTCCTCGGCCGCATCGTCCAGGTTGTTGTCATCGCCCATGTCGTCATCGACGACTTGCAGCGGCGAATCCTCATCCAGCGTGTCGATGGTGTCCGCGCCGACGCCGAGATGTTTTTTCATCTCGCGCTGGATTGCCTCGCTGGGCGCGAGGACGGGCTTGATCTTCAAGCCGGTCAAGGTCTTGAGCGTGTCCAGCCCCTGGGTCGCGAACAACCGGCTGGTGGCGACTTCCACCGTGCCGTTGACGCGCTGCAAAGGCAGGAGTTCCTCCTTCAGCAGCACGCGGGCGGGAAACAAGGAAAGAAGCTGGCGGTCAGGCTCGACATTGTCGAGGGTGGCGAAGACGACATCGTATTCCTTCGCCAGCCAACGGAGCACGTCATCCTCGGTGTTGACAGCCAGTTTGCCCGCGCGGACCTGCCGCGTGAGCATGGTGGCGTCTTTCAGAGACAGTCGCCGTGCTTCGACCATCTGGTCGAGCAACTGTTTCAGTGCCGGGTCGAGTGTTTCGGTCTCGGTTTTCATGTCTGCCGCCGCCAACTTCCTTACCCTGTTTGTGGAACTTGTTATTTCAGGAAACCACCCAAAACGGCGACTGCTTCCTGGCGTGAGGTCAGGAGCTTCTTAAGATCGGACTGGGCCTGGTCAAGCTTGGCTTCGTTGGCCTTGTTCGCTTCGCGCAGGGCTGCCAGCTTGGACTTGATTTCGTCGGCCGGGGCCTTGGCATCGATGGCTTTTTGCAGCGCCTCGGCTTCAGGACTGGGTGTGCCGAATCCACGGCGTTGACGTTGCTGTCCGCCTTGATCGCCGCCGTTGTTATCACCGCCGTTGCCGCCACCACCGCGAGGTCGGCCGCCGCCGAACCGTCCGGCCATCGCGCTCATCTGGGCATCCATTACCTTGCCGAGGGCGTCGCTGATGACTTTCCATTCCGCATCGTCCTTTACGTCCATGGAATCGCGCATGCGATCGATCCGGTTTTGGCGAAACTGTTGCATACCGCCGCCACCGCCGCCGTTTTGGGCAGCCACGTTGCCGACACCGATACTCAGGGCGGCCAGGCATCCGGCCACCAACAGGACTCTCTTTAGTGCTTTCATAGTTTTTCCACTCAGGGTTTTGTTGATTTTTTTTCGTCGGGAGGCGCAACTCCGCGCCCACCAAACGTTGGTACGGCAACACTTAGGCAATTGGCGTGCCAAAGGTGGCACCAGTGATTTCGCTCGTAAAAGCATCTTTCTGTCACCTTCGATGAGGCCAGGCGCGCAGGAGTTGCTCAGTCAAAGCAAGGGTGGTGCGCAACTTTTGCGCAGTGCGGCAGGATGAAGTCGGGGGATGGCGATCGGTATAAACGAGCCTTGTGCAGGCCCTCAGGACTTTCGGAGCCAGGTGGGAACTAACGTCCTTGGACGAGTGTCGCGGTGATCAAAAAACTAGAACCGGTGTCCGTCACGCCGGTCATCGCGTCGATCATCCCGGCGCTCATCGTGGAAATCCCGGCGCTCACTTTCAAAGTGACCCGTGATCCGCTCGTCGCGAAAGACTGGCCTTTCAACCCGGATTTCATGATGGGTGAACATCGCGATGCGGTCCCGGCCCAGGCCCTCGACCACAAACCGGCCATGGTCGAATCGATACCCATTGGCAACGAAACTCTTCCCGAAAATAAAATCAACCCGGTCATGCGGCAGCAGGAACCCATGCAGATTATGCTCCCAAAAGTGGTCAAAGGGGACAAACGTGAAAGCTGCGGCGTCCAGACCGAAATCCAGATCCACCCCCACGCGTCCGTTGAATGTCAGACCGATCCCCGCCCGGAACACCGCGCCCGGAGGCAACGGCGCCCAACCGCAATAGCCTTCTGACTGACGCCAGCAAACCCACGCCGGCGCCCAATCATAACCCGGCACCCACAGCCAGCCGAGGCGGCCCCGGTGCCAGCGCCCGTAATGAAAAACAACCTCGCCCCACGGATAATCCGACTGCCAAAACCATCCTGAATCCGTATAAACCCAGTGACCTCCATCGAGGTAAGGCCGCCAATATGGATCGCTCACTGCAACGGACGGACTCCAACACAATCCGTAACCGGGCTCATCCACCCAAGTGCCGGCGCTGGACAATTGGTCGTGGAAATAATCAAAGCTTACCGGCGGAGTGGATCCCGGCGCACCCGGAGGGGTCAATGGAGGCGTCACTGCAGGCGCGGATGGGGCAACGGGTGCCACAGGCGCTTGCGGGGCGCCTGGCACAACCGGAGTTGCTGCAGATGGCGAGATGGGAGGCGCGGCCGGTACGGAGGCCGAACCGTTGCCTTGAAGCAAAGCTTTGATGACATTCTGAGAAACCCCTTGATTGCTTAGATAAATGAGTTGGTCGGCGCTCAAGTTGTAGGTCGCCCCCGCGTTTTTGACTTGGGCAATGATCACGTCCTCCGTCATCCCCGCCTTGGAAAGTTTCACCACATCTTGAACCCCGCTCGGCAGAGCCGGCGCTGGCGTCTGCGCCTCAGAGGACGTGGTGGCAATAAATATTGAAATAACGGCCAGACCGGTGAACATCATGGCCAGCTTGCCACTGGCGGTCAGGAATCGGTTCTTCATAGCATTTCTATCTTTCTGTTTATTCTGGCGACAGCGGGAGTCTTCTTTCCGCTACCGCGCAGTGGCGGAAATCTGGCATTGCGGCCAGCGGATTTCAAGTATTGAGTCGCTCGCTTTGTGTGAGAATCAGCCGCGCCCGCCCCGTGTCCTGGATCCTAATGGTTGGTGAATTGGACCCAAAACGAGCGGGACGGAGGCGCGGCTGGAATGAATTTAATCAACGGAAGCCACCCGAAACGTGAAAGGTTTCGCCGGTGATCCAACCGGAGTCGGCTGAAGCGAGGAATGTTGCCACGGTGGCGACGTCCTGCGGCTGGCCGATGCGGCCCAGCGGAGTTTGCGCTTCAACCTGTTTGCGCAAATCGCTCTCAGCGAACCCGGAGGCGCGGAAGCCGTCGGTTTCAATCATGCCAGGATTGATGGAATTGACGCGAATCTTCCGCGCGCCAAGTTCCTTGGCCAGCGATTTCGTCACAGCATCCACAGCCGCTTTGGTGGCGCTGTAAACCGAGCCGCCCGGTGCGGGTGAAGTGCTCACCACCGAACTGATGTTGATAACGCTGCTGAGCGAGGCGAATTGCTTGATCGCTTCCTGGGTTGCGAGAATCAGGCCAAGAACATTCAGATCGAATTGCTTATGGAAATGTTCGGCAGTGATCTGTTCGAGGGGGAGAAATTCATAAATACCCGCGTTGTTTACCAGAACGTCAAGCTGGCCAAAGGCTTTCTTCGTCTCCGCGAACAGGCGTTCGATATCCGCTTTACGAGCGACGTCCGCCTGCACCGCAATGGCCTTGCCGCCCCGCGCGTTGATTCCGCTGACGATTTTCTCGGCGCCAGCCTTGCTGGAAGCATAGTTGACGACCACGGACGCGCCTTCGGCAGCCAGATGTTCGGCGATGGCTGCCCCGATGCCCTTGGATGCGCCCGTAACGACGGCGACTTTTCCGGCCAGTTTCTTTGTATTGTTTGTGCTCATTTTTTTGCCTTTTTCATTGGTTGATGTTTTGTCAGGTTTATTAATTGTTACTAAAAAAGTAACAAAAATGCTGGATTTTTTACCTTTGCTTCACGTCGGAAACGATCTGTGCCAGGCTGATCCCGGCCAGGCTGGCCTCCATGGCCTTTTGAGTTTTCCCCAGCGCCTTTTGCAGTGCGGTCTTGATGTGGCAACTGACGGGACAGGCCTTTTGCTCGGTATAGTTGTGGATGGAAAATGCTTTGGGCGCATCGACCGCTGCGTATAAATCCAGGAGGGAAATATCCTTTGCGTCTTTGGCGAGCCAGCAGGCGCCGGCCTTGCCGGTGGCGGTTTCCACCAGGCCGGCGCGGGACAATTTCGCCAGGATGCGGCGCACAAAACTGGGGCTGGTGTTCACGCTCGCCGCCAGCGTGGCGGAGGTGATGTTCCGGCCGCGCTGGCAGGCCAGGCCGGCCATGATGTGAACCGCGATTGAGAACTGCGTGTTGACTGCCATAACTGTTACTATAATAGTTTCAGAATGAAATAAGGCAAGGGGTTTTTGAATTTTTTTCGGGTGGACGTCGATGCTTCCCATCGCGGGAAGTCGAAGTTCAGGACATTCCGCCATCGGAGGCGGCTTTTTGAAGGGCTTCCCAGCGCCGCAAAGTTTGGAGCTTATCCGGCGCTGGGCGGGAGATTTCTTAATGATGGCAACCGCAGCCGTGACCGCAACCGCCTCCGCCGCTGTCGAGATCGCTCTCTTCCGGCACACGGCCCAGTTCGAAGGTCTTGCTGACGTATTGCGAGACGGACTGCTGCATTTTCTGCATGTCCTCCTGCGCATCCAGGAAGCCGCGGGCGATCGGGTTCTTCAGGAACGTCTCCCGCAGGTTCTCGAAATCGGTGATCTCGCCGCCATCCAAAGGAAGCCCGGCCTGCTGTTTCTCCTGCAGCAGCTGGCCTTTGACCATCAGGGAATCGTACTGTCCGCGAGTGGGGGCATCGGCCATGAAGGCGTCGATCCGCTGGCGCAGCGCCTGAAATTCCGGCTGGTCGAGAATCGTCTGGCAAAGTTCCTTCGTCTTCTGGACGACCACACTCTCTTCAATTTGAGTTTGCATAATTTGGTTTAGTGCCGCCAGACGTTGGGTTTCGCGTTCAACGAGCCAGCGCCACTCAATACAACATAGCATGGTGAAAAAAGCAACCGAAACGTGAGGCGTTGCAAAAGCTCCGACTCCAAGCTCCAAGCTCCAAGCACTAAAAAAGATAATCGCGTTAAAGGCTTGATTTTGGTTGCCGGCCGCGACATTCTCCCGAGCCAGAGCATTAAAAACCGTTCCAGTTTTTGTTCGCTCGACAAATGAGCCGGAAGCCCTTTGAGGTGGTCGCAATGTTACCGGAGCCAGGCGCAGCAACTCCGTTCCGTGGCGAGCGCAAAGTGCTTCCGTCGAAGGATTTCCGTAAGCTGTGGCACCGCTATTTCGATAAGCATTTCGCGGTTCTATATAATACGGACTGACGGTTGTACGTTAATTGTTGGGCCACGTTCAGATACTACACTGAATTCAGATTGGAAAAACATGAACAGGCTGAACCTCGGAAGCTGTATCTCGAAGAAAGCAATTCACTCGGCCGCCCTGTTCGTTCTGCTCATCACTAATCGATCAATCGGTTCAGGCTGGCAAGGGAGCGATAATTTCTCATCAGGCATCACCTCGTCGAATTGGACGGTTCAACAGACGAATCAGGGCCAAATGGCCGTGGTGGGCACGAACGGTCACGTGAGCTTTCTTGTGACGAACTCAACCACCGCAGAACAGAATGCTTACATTATTTGGCATGGGACACCGACCACGGCTGAGGACTGGATGGTTGACATCACCGGCCATAACTCTGCGTCCTATTCCGCCCAAGGCAGCTCACAATTGCAGTTTGCCGTTGTAGATACTGCGAGCCTTAGCTCGATGCTAAGGGGCTATCGCGTGTCGCGGCGCCGTGCGGCTGATGGGTCATTCTCCGCGGGGCAGTGGATCGGGAGCGGGAGTAACACCAGAGCCAGCACTAACGCGACGGCCGTGGATTTCCTGCTGCGCTTGGTTTATCATTCCGCGAGCCAGCAAATCGAATCCTGGTATGCGCCCACAGCCTCCGGTTCGGGCTGGGCAAAGCTCGATACGATTAGCTTGGCCGAGTTTTCGCCAACTATGACAGCCTCCAGTACGTTCACATTTGCGATTTTGTCAGACACGTATTACGGCCCGGTTTTCGAAGGTGATATTTGGGCTGATAATTTCCGAGCGATGCCCACACCCCCATCACTGCTGATTTCAGGCGCGCAGGGATCGGCGGCGACGCAAGTGCTACATCTGGCGTGGACGAATAACGGCAGTATGTTCCAGTTGCAAAGCGCGGGTGCGCTAACGGGTGGCTGGAACACTGTGTCCGCTCCTTGGACCACGAATGCAGGCCGGGTAAACACTAGCGTTACCAATTCCAGTCCGGCGCAGTTCTATCGGCTGCAAGCGAATTGACACATGACTCTGTGGCCTAACCATGCGTCAAGCGCCAGAAAAACTTCAAACACCGAGTTCCAAGCAACCCATGGTTGACTTTCAAGAGTGGCTGGAGAGCAGCCCAAAGGCAGGTAGATTCCCTACCAGGAGGCCAACTCTTTGAAGTTTGATGTTTGGAGCTTCTCTGGAGCTTGGTGCTTGGATGTTGGTGGTTTTTAAAACGGTTTTAGTACGTAAGCAACTCCAACAGGTTCAAGCCATGCGTGCCGAGTTCCCAATGGCCGCTGCGTTGCGTCACTAGGCGTCGAGCGGGGTTCTTTTTTTCTTCGGCTTCGTTGACGGAGAGCAGGATGAATTTGCCTTTGCCTTTGATTTCGGAAGCGGAGCGAGGGATCAGTTCGATGGCGACGCCGTTGAAATCGAGCGCGATTTCGTAGCCGGCGACGCCCGCTTTTTCCGCCGCGGGATTGGGCTTGATCAGGGGGGCGTATCGTTTCAGCCAGGGAAAATTGGTGGAGCGAACGAACACGCGGCAGAGTTCGGTTTCGGAGCGGAGGTAATTCACGAGGCTGAATTTGTCGCCGAGCCGGTGCTGTTCGAGCAGGATGAGGCGGGGATCGATGCCATTCAGGTTTTGACCATTCCAATTGCCGTGGTCATTGCGCTGGCCGGGAAAAGTTTTGCGGTACCAATCGGCAAAGCGGTCGTTTACGAGCAGGTCCAATTCGAAGTGCACATGCGCGCGGTCCTTGGAGATGCCTTGATGGGTATTCGCGGTGTGGCCCATGATCGCGATGGGCTCGCCGGCCTTCACGGCCTGGCCGATTTTTAAGCCGTCACGCACCGACTGCAAGTGCGCGTAAAGGGAATAAATCTCCAATCCTTCGATGTGGTGCCGCAAAATGATGTAGTTGCCGTAATTGGAAAGGGAAGGGCGTGTGTTGATGTAGGCGACGGTTCCGTCCGCGGTGGCCATGACGGGATCCGTCGGCTCGCCGTGTTTGTCGCGTTGCAGGCAGCGAATGTCGATCCCTTCGTGGATTTGCCAGCCGTCCGAACGGACGCAACCGAAGGTTCCGCTCTCCCAGGTTTTCCCGACTGTGCCGACGAAAAATCGATCCTCCCCGCCTTTTTCAAACAAGGCGCGGTTGGCGGTGGGCAGTTGGAAAGGTTGAGCGCTGAGCGTGAGGGCGGGGAAGGGGGACGTGAGGAGCGTGAAGAGCGCAAAGAGCGTGACGCTGGCTTTAGGCCGGCCATTTGTTAAACCGCGAGCCGCTTTTAAGGGGCGGTCGCATCGTGATGCGGTGCGCCACCTCACAGCTTGTCTTGCTTCCGCACTTCCACCGCGACGTTGTTCAATCCTTTGACGATGCGTTCCGCCTCCTCGCGTGTGGCGTCGGGGGTGAACCGGAAGATGCCGTCGGACATCCGCCGCTTGATGAGGGGCGCGCCAAGCCAGCGCGGGCCCTTGCCAAACACGGCGACGACCGCGATGCGGCGGTTATGGTTGTCCGAGGTGACGCCATCCAGGATCATGGCGCCACGCCAGTTGAACTTGAGTTCGATATGGAAGGAACCGTCGGGATCATCCGCGATGCGGGCTGAATCGATGGAGCCTTCGTCGAGGAACGGCTCCTTGTCCACGTTCACGTAAACGGGTTTTTCGCGGAAGATTGGCACCGGTCCGTTGCGGTCAGTGCCGTCCTCGTGTGCCTCGAGGTGCAGGGCGATGCTGGTGGCGTCCTTCTTCTCTTTCTTTTTGGCGTCGCTGGCGCAACCGCTGGCAAACGCCAGGCTGGCGGCGATCATTAAATAGAGGTTGAAACGCGTAAAACTAAACTTCATAGTCTCCTAAACAACCGCAGTGCGGTGGCAATGTAAAGATTCTTATGGGCAGACAATATAACAAAGTCGAGAAGCGGAAACGTCGGGCAGCTTATCTGAAACGGAAACAAGCGGTGGCCAAAACCAAGGCCGCGCCGAAATCCGCCTGAAGCCGCTGCAAATTTTCTCCGCCAGCCGTCCGCAAGGACGGCTTTTTTTATACCCGCATCGACTCTTTTCCCGCTTGGTCGTTTGCTTTATCGCCCACTTTGAGCCTCAGCATGGATGGGATTTTCACAGTGTTTTCCCGGCGCGCCTATAATCCGAGACCGCGTGCACAGCTCAATGCAACAAGTTATTCACCGCAGCGATAAAACGAATTGTTTTGCGCAAAGCAAAAAAAAGCGCACAGCGAAATCACCCTGATTTCATTGTTGATTTTACGTGTCGCACGCCGGCGGGGAGGCCGCAATCGGTTAATAAGTTGTGAGTAAGAATTCATTGTCGGATGCGTAAATTCTGCTAATCTCGTTTCAGTTCATTGAAAGAACCGGGACGGGCGAAGTCGGACGAAAGAAAGGCGGCGCAAGTCTCAGGGATAATCCCAGGTGACTGGGGAAAGGTTGGGCCAGGCTGGTTGGCTCAGCCCCTCCAAAATGAAGCCGCGAGGCAAAGTGGCGGAGGCAGAATTCACCAGTTCCTCTGGCGGCGTTCGCGCGCCGTCAGTCAACGCGAAAAAGGGACTGAGCGGCGAAGGACGATTAGAAACCGTTCCCAGCCGGGTCAAGTAGCTCAGGCGGGTTTCGAGCCTGAGTGAATCGCAGTTACCCAGAGGGTAGAGGGTTGCTACTGTGCGCCAGCACGGGAGTGAATGACTCTGGCGGTTTGAAAGAATCTGCCAAACGAAAGGCGCTGAAAGGCGAGACAAAGTGAGCATTCGGCCCGGGAAGGATCGAGAGCAGGCAAGCTCCGTTAACCTTCCAAAACGCCGGCGATGCTAAAAAAGCACCGCTGGCTTGTGAGCGAAAGGCAACCTGAGAGATAAGAGGTCAGACCCGTGGCACCGGGCCAACGCACTGCCAAAAGCGGTGGCCGACCCGGAGCTAAACGGTAAAGACGCGGATCTACAGATCACAAACGTGTCTTTATCTGGTTCGCCAGCCGGCGTCCGCAAACGCCAGCCGAAGCGAGCTTAGAGGCCTCACTCGAAATTCAGCGACCGCAAGGCGCTGGACGGCCCTGCTATGAGGCCGACAACTCCGCTTGCCGTGGAGAATGGCGTCGGGAAGCTGGCAGCCAACGCGCGCCAAATGCCAGCATGGGAAAGAGAGTGTGGCGAACTCCCATCCCCCAATTTGTCCCTGCTTGACCGCAAGGTCGGGCAGGGACTTTTTGTTTTTTTAATCCTTCAGGGTGCCCAGCAGGTAGCCAAAAGCGCACGCCGCCAGCGCGACCGCGGCGATCATTCGCCATGGATTCTCACGCACATAACGGTCTGCCGTTTCGCTCGCGACTTTGGCGCTTTCACCGACCTTGTCCTGGACATTCTGCAAGGTTTCCCGCACCCGGGATTTTACTGGTTCTACATAGTCCGAAGTTTTCGCATTCATACTTAAATATACGGCGGGACGGCCACTCATCAACCCCGGTAATAATGCCCAATGACCAAGGTCAAAGGCCCAGAGAATTGCCCAAGGTCCAGCTCGCAAGGCGGCGCGGGCGCCTGGCAACCCGCCCGTGCTGTGGGGCACTGGCCGTAGGGTGGATTACTTCACCCACTCACCGGCAGGCCGTTTCCGGGCGGAAGTGCAGATAGCTCAACTTTGGAATTGGTCTGGCTGAAGTAATTCATTGACCATTCGTTTGCGAACAAGGTCACCGGGTTATTATCGCTGTCGAAAGCGATTCTTGATCCGGTGGGCAGTTGCAAGGTCTCCAGTTCATCCTCCTTCAGCCACGCAGGCAGCCAGCGAACAACGGTCCAGGGCGCGGCTTCGAGCCGCGAAGCAGCGCCATACTCGCTTTCGAGACGATACTGCACCACCTCAAATTGCAGCGGCCCCACCGCCGCCAGCAACGGCACCTTGGCGGCTGAATCTTTTAGATGCAGGATCTGGATAACCCCTTCCTGCAACAGTTGATCCAGGCCCTGGCGGAACTGCTTGAACTTGCCCGTGTTGGGATTGTGCAGAAACGCGAAACTCTCCGGCGTGAACCGCGGAATTTCACGATAAATAATTCCCGCATCGGTCGTGAGCGTGTCGCCGATGCCGAAATCCGAATGCCCCACCAGTCCGATGATGTCGCCGGGATACGCCAGGTCCACGGTCTCCCGCTCGTTGGCGAAGAGTTTGTGAGAACTGGACAGCCGCACCCGTTTGCCCGTGCGCGGGTGAATCACCTGCATGTCGCGCTCGAACTGGCCCGAGCAAATTCGCACGAACGCGATGCGGTCGCGGTGCTTGGGGTCCATGTTCGCCTGGATTTTGAAGATGAAGCCCGAGAACACCGGATCTTCCGGGGCGATGATCCGATCCGTCAGGCGATGGGGCTTTGGGGGCGACGAATGTTTGAGGAAACCGTCCAGCATCAGTTTCACGCCGAAATTATTCGTCGCGCTGCCAAAGAAAACCGGCGTGGTGCGGCCCGCGAGCACGGCCTGGGCATCGAACGACTCACCCGCGTGCTCGAGCATGTGCAATTCCTCCGTCACCTTGTGATACGTGGCTTCGTCCAACCGCTCGCGAATCACCGGGTCCGAGAGATTGCCGATGGACACGGGCGCGCGATACGCGCCGCCCACCGTGCGTTCGAACAAATGCACCTGGTGTTCCTGGCGGTCGAACACCCCTTTGAAGTCCGAGCCATTGCCGATGGGCCAGTTGACGGGAAACGCTCCGATGTTCAGCACGCGCTCCAACTCATCCAGCAACGCCAGCGGCTCCAGCGTGGGACGATCGCATTTGTTCATGAACGTGAAGATGGGCACCTGGCGCTGGCGGCACACCTCGAACAGCTTGCGCGTCTGGCTTTCGATGCCCTTGCCCGCGTCGATCACCATCACCACCGCGTCCACCGCCGTGAGCACGCGGTAAGTGTCCTCCGAAAAATCCTTGTGGCCGGGCGTGTCGAGCAGGTTGATGCGATAGCCGTCGTAATCGAATTGCAGGACGGTGGAACTGATCGAAATGCCGCGTTTGCGTTCCAACTCCATCCAGTCGGAAGTCGAGGCCCGCTGATTTTTGCGCGCCGTGACCGATCCGGCCAGTTGCACCGCGCCGCCGTACAACAGCAGCTTTTCCGTCAGCGTGGTTTTCCCCGCGTCCGGGTGCGAGATGATGGCAAACGTCCGCCGCTTCGCGATTTCACTTTTAATGTCCACAAGGACGGGAAGTTAGCATGGTTTGGGCCTCGAACAAGAGGGAAACCTTTCGCCCGTATCCTAATTGATATTGCGAACGGCGCTTCTTGGACGAGATTCTGTGCCGTAACCCGGGTGCAAAAACAACGCCATGGCCATCGAAATTAAAGTCCTGCAAAGCGGCGATGAGAGCATTCTTATGAATGCCGCCCCGGAGGTCTTCGACAATCCAGTGGATGCAGAACTAACCAGGGAATTTCTCGCGGACCCTCGACATCATATCGCTGTGGCCATCGAGGATGGGTTGGTCGTCGGTTTCGCGTCGGGAGTTCATTATGTCCATCCCGACAAGCCGCCGGAACTGTGGATCAACGAGGTCGCGCTTGCGCCGACGCATCGGCAGCGTGGTTTGGGCAAAGCGGTGCTGAGAGCGTTGTTTGAGGTGGGCCGAATCCATAACTGCGCCGTTGCCTGGGTGCTGACCGATCGTGGCAATGCTCCCGCAATGGCACTTTATTCGTCGGTTGGCGGGATTGACGATGCGGAGCCTGGCAAGGGCATCCTAATGTACTCGTTTCCGCTCGCGGAAGCAGGCAGATTCGGATCGTCAAAATCTGCCGGGGAGAAATGAATTCCCGAGCCCGGCGGATGCTGTTCAGTGAGCCGCCGTCCCGTCCTTGTATTTCTTGTCTTCCTTAAAGGTCAGGGATGCGGAGTTCATGCAGAAGCGCAGGCCGCTCGGCCGCGGGCCGTCGTCAAAAACGTGGCCGAGGTGCGCGCCGCAACGGGCGCAGAGAACTTCGGTGCGGTCCATGCCGTAGCTGTGGTCGGCTTCCTCAAGCACGTTTTCCTGGGCGATTGGCGCGAAGAAGCTGGGCCAGCCGGTGCCGGAATGGAACTTGGTTTCGGACGTGAACAGCGGCAGGTTGCAGCAAATGCAATAATACACGCCGGGCTTTTTTGCGTCGAAGAATGCGCCGCAAAAGGCGGGCTCAGTGCCCTTGCCGCGGGCGATGCGGTATTGTTCGTCGGTCAATTGCTTGCGCCATTCGGCATCGGTCTTGATTACTTTTGGCACCTCGGTCTTCGGCCCGAGGTTTCCTTTTTCGTCGAGCAGGCGGACTTGAACTGTGGGCACGGATTTCGTTGGCTCGCTGGGTTTCGCGGGCGGTATTGGGTCGCCGGCGGAGGCCGTCAAGGCGATGCCCAGAACCAAGCCGCCTAAAATCAGGTAATACGCAGTCATAATTCCTTTCGCATTGAGCGCGTTATTGTTTCAATCCGAGCTTCTTGAGTTTGGGTGAAATCACGACGCGGCAATAGGGATTGCGATCCTTGTTCAGGCGGTAGTAATCCTGATGATAGTTTTCCGCCGGATAAAAATCGCCCGCCTTGGTGATCTCGGTTACGATGGGTTTGGAGTATTCCTTCGCCGCCTCCGCTTTGGCTTTCTCCGCAATTTGCTTTTGCGCATCGTTGTTGTAAAAAATGGCGGAACGATATTGGGTGCCGGCATCATTCCCCTGGCGGTTGAGCGAGGTGGGGTCATGAGCCTCCCAGAAAACGGCGAGGATTTTTTCGAGGCTGGTTTTTTTGGGATCAAACACGACACGCGAAACCTCGGCATGACCGGTGGCGCCGGTGCATACCTGTTCGTAAGTCGGGTTCTTCACGGTGCCACCCATGTAACCGGAGGTCACCGAAATCACCCCGGGAATTTGCTGGAAGATGGCCTCGGTGCACCAGAAACAGCCGGCGCCCAGCACGATTGATTCGGCTCCTTCGGGAACTGGCGGTGGGGTGGCGGGCATATGGGCTTCCTTTGGTTGAACGTCCGTGGGTTTGGAGTCGTCAGCGGCACAGCTCATTCCCAGCAGGGTGAGCATCGCCAAGACCGTGGTCAGGTACTTCATCATAAAAGTCATTTGACCGTAAGATGCCGCTCGAACGGCCTTATTCCATCTTAATGCAAATGGCCTGCCTTGTCCAAACGGCCGGCCTGGAGGGTTCGAGGAGCCCGCCTTGTGGCGAACGTCTTGCCGCCCGGAGGCGGGACTCCAAACTCAAGCTGTCACTCGCCCTCGAATGGCTTAGAGCCTATCTCGTAGGGCGCGTCACTCCGTGCGCGCCGACGGCGGGCAGAGGACTGCCCTGCCGGGATAGGTTCTTAGCTTGCCAAGTCCTTCTTTACTTTTGTCGCCAGTTCGTCGGCGGCAGCGCCTTCGAGGCCGGTGGAGGTCCAGACGATGTTATTTTTCTGCTGGGCGTAATAAATCGTGCGGCTGATACCGTTCACGTCGTATTTTTTGTTCCAATCCTTTTCCACGGCGACGACCACGGGGAAGGTGATGCCGTGTTTGGCGGCTTCCGCCTTGATGGCGTCGGAATCCTTCGAATCGATCACTTGGGCGAAGACTCCCAGGCTCGGATTGGCGGCCTGAAGCGACTGGAGCTTCTGCAAGTCAGCCCAGAACCCCGCGTCCGCCAACTTGCCGAAGGCGATGATCTTGCCGGGCTTTGCGCCGTAAGCACAGACCTGGCAGTATTCCTTGCCGGTTGAGACGTTGTGGATGGTGTAGGGCGTGAGACTGTCGCCGGGTTTAAGCGCGGCCTGACTGAGGCTGGCGACGGAAACGGTGAACAAAAGCAATGCGATCTTTTTCATATTCTTTCGTTAAGCTGGGTTAATTGACCGGCCATATCCTAACATAGGACGACCCTCCCGCAACCAAAGTTTCGCCAAAAATTAACGGAACAAAACACCGGGTTCAATCCTCTCCTTGAAGAGTCAATCGCTCGGCAGTGGCGCCTTGCCGAGCCGTTGCCAGTCAGAATGGACCTTGGCCACATCAGGCAGAAGATTATCGAGCTCCAAAGGGGAACGGGAATGGACTCGGCTGTGCTCATGTTCCTTGCCTTGGCGACGGCCGTCCTCGCGGCTGTTTTGCTGGTGCTGCTGATCGAATTTCTGTCCCGTCGCAAGCGCCAAAACCCCAAACCTCGTCATGCTCACAAACATCGGGTACATTCGGCCTCGCGGCATTCGTAGCCGTGTTGGGGCGACCGGGCACGGGTCTGCGGCCGGAACCGATCATGGCGCTTAGCGTAAAGGAAGTTGCTGGGCCAATGCCGCTGGCCGCAAGGCGTCGTTGATGTCTTGCGGAACTAAAGTTCTGCTTCCAATAGGTACTTCGTCCTCCGCTCTGTCTGTCAACCACAGGGTAATTCGCCAGCGCTCCTCAATGGAAACCTTTGGGTCACAGTATCTGTACGCCATTCTGGTTTATCCAGAATGTGCTTTCGATGGTCAGTAGTTCGACATACTTCGTTTTGGGGCTGGTTTAAAATTTCAGATTTAAGATTTGAAAACGGAATGCAGGCCGGAATTGGACCGAGGACGACGACGAGGACGAGCACGAGTACGAGATGCGGGGACGTGCGTGGGAGTGCGGGCGCACTTCAAGACCTGGCGGAGGGCGGCAGGAGCTTGGCTCCAGCAGCTCCTGACGCCGCGCTTGCTTCAAGCTGCCGCCCCGGTCAAACTACGCTGGACTGGCTTTGAAGACGCTTCTCTGGCATTCAAAGCCCTGAACCTTTGACCACGTTACAGAACTTTCTGACGCGCGCGCGGGTCTGGCTGATGGCCGGACTGGTGCTGGCGGGGTTTGCAGGCGAGGGTTTGGCGGCGGGGGCGAAATATACCATCGACACTTGGGGAACGGACAAGGGACTGCCGGAGGGCGCAGTGATTTCGATGATCCAATCGCGGGACGGGTATTTGTGGCTGGGAACGTTGAAGGGATTGGCGCGTTTCGATGGGATTCATTTCACGGTGTTCAATGAACGGAACACGCCGGAGTTGGGCGCCGGCGAGATTGTACACCTGTTCGAAGACAGCGAGGGCAACCTGTGGGTCGGCACGCAGGCGGCGGGCGTCGTACTGGTGAAGGGTGGCCGGGTGATCAGTCTGGCCGACCGGGTTTGGCGCAGCTCGGACCAGCGGCTTGTCGCCGCTGGTGAAGATTCCAGCGGCACGGTGTGGCTGGCCAATGGGGAAGGCCAACTGTGTCGTTACAGCAACGGCCGGGGAATATTTGCTCTCGGTTTTGGCCCGCTTCGGGCGATGGCCATCGAAAAGTCCGGACCTGTTTGGTTAAGCCTCGATGGGGGACTTGTTGGCCTTGACACCCAGGGTGAAGTCATGACGAACAATATAAGCCCGGGCACGTTGGATTTTGTTCTCGCCAGTCGGCGAGGTGGACACTGGCGGTTTGCTGATGGCCGAATCGAGAAGTGGATTGGCAATCAACGAACTGGGGACTCGATTTCATATCCGTGGGGCAAAGGTGTGCGGATCTCTTCAGCTTGCGAAGATCATGACGGAAATTTGATTGTGGGAACGCTCGGAGCGGGGCTGTTTTGGTTCGATGCGCAGGGAGCAAATACCTGCATCTCCACCAATGACCGGTTGTCCAACAACTCCATACTTTCCCTGCTCATGGACCGCGAAGGCAGCCTTTGGGTAGGCACGGATGGGGGCGGGCTTAATCGAGTAAAACGGCAGGTATTCGACGTGTTGGAAGAATCCCGCGGTTCCACCGTTCAGTCCGTCTCCGAAGATGGCAAGGGCGGTTTGTGGGTCGGCTTCAATGTTTCGGGGGAGGATACCAATGCCACCGGGGCGGGCTTTTGGAAGGAGGGGGTGTTTCAACGTTTCAGCCTCGTCCATAACGCATCGGTCTTGTCGGTTTTGGCGGACCGCCAGGACCGTGTTTGGGCGGGCGCGGCCGGTGGGCTCTTCACCTTTCAGGACACGGGCTTCCAACTGTTGCTGGCGGACGGGAAGCTGTTGGATCGAACCGTCACCGCGATTTACGCGGGGCAGAGCAACCGGCTTTGGTTGGGCACCCGGACCGGCCTGGGATTGCTACGGTGGGATGAGCAACTCTGGTGGGAGTTCACGAGCAAAGACGGGCTTTCCACCAACGATGTGCGTGCGCTGGCGGAGGACCGGGCCGGGAACCTGTGGGTCGGCACACGCGGCGGCGGGTTGAACCGCTTGCGCGACGGCAAGTTCACCGCGTTCCATAAGCAGGATGGTTTGCCCAGCGAGAACATTTCCTCGCTTTACGTGGATGACCAGGATGTATTGTGGGTGGGAACCGCCGGTTGCGGCCTCGCACGGCTGGAAGGAAACACATGGACCAAATACACGACCGATGACGGGCTCACCAGCGATAGCATCGGTTATCTGGTTGAGGACAAGGAAGGCTTTCTTTGGATTGGGTCGAACACCGGTTTGATGCGGGTACGGAAGCAGGCGCTGAACGATTTTGCCGCTGGAAGGACGAATTCTGTTTCCTGCCGCGTTTACGGAAAGGGCGACGGCCTGCCGGACAACGAATGCACGGCAGGTTCCCAGCCCGGCGCGTGTCGCACGCACGACGGCAAGCTGTGGTTTCCCACCATCAAGGGCCTCGCGTCGGTCGATCCGGCCCAGTTGCACCTGAACACCAATCCGCCGCCGGTGCTGATTGAGTCCGTTTCAATCAGCGGGCAAAATCAAGGCACCAACAGCCTCCGCGCAGCGCTGCCTTCGGTCATCACCGTTCCACCGGGCCGGGAACAACTCGAGTTTCAATATACCAGTCTCAACCTCGGGGCTCCGGACCGCTCCCGTTTTCGTTATCGCCTCGAAGGTTATGAAAAGGCTTGGGTCCTGGCCGGTGATCGCCGCACCGCGCCCTACAGCAAGGTGCCGGCCGGCGATTACCGCTTCCATGTGATCGCCTGCAACGAGGACGGCGTGTGGAACGAGCAGGGCGCTTCCCTGGCCGTGACCGTGCTGCCGCCGTTTTGGCGCAAGTGGTGGTTCGTGACCTCCGTTACACTCGGTTTATTGTGCACAATCGTGGGCAGCGTGCATTACGTTTCCACCCAGCGCCTGCAACGCCAATTGGAAGGCATGCGCCAGCAGCAGGCGCTCGAAAAGGAACGGGCGCGCATCGCCCGCGACATCCACGATCAAGTCGGCGCGAGCCTCACGCAGGTTTCGCTGCTCGGTGAGATGGTTGAAAGCGACAAGGACGATCCGGAGGAAATCGAGGCCCATGCCAAACAGATTACACAGACGGCCCGCGAAACTTCGCGCGCGCTGGACGAGATCGTTTGGACGGTCAATCCTTCGAACGACACGCTGGATGGTCTGATCAATTACGTTTGCAAATACGCCCAGGAGTATCTGGCCGTGGCGGGGCTGCGTTACCGCCTGGATGCGCCGCCACAACTGCCGGCCACGCCGATCTCGCCCGAGGTCCGCCACAATGTTTTTCTCGCCGCCAAGGAATCAATTACCAATATAGTCAAACACGCGCGCGCCTCTTCCGCCTGGATCCGGCTGCGGCTGGATCCGGGAGTCTTTACGCTGGAAATCCAGGACGATGGCCGCGGTCCCGGAGGCGTGGATAGCAAAGCGGCCCAGTCCCGGAACGGCATGCGCAACATGCGCAAGCGCCTGGAGGATATTGGGGGCACTTTCACCATTGGCCCGGCGCCTGAACGCGGCACGCTGGTGCGCCTTACCGTGCCGGTCGGCAACCGCGAGTAATGACCGCCTTCACTCAGAAGCCACGGGAGGCAAGCCAGTGACCATTTCAAAAGCATTTGTCATTGGACATTCTCCTTGCTGCCGGGCTAAGGTAAGCACGCGTGGCCACTTCTGTTTCCATCGTTGAGGACAATGACCAGTTGCGCGGGACTCTGGCTCGCATGATCAGCAAAGCCGAGGGTTTCCGTTGCATCAGCAATTATCCCAACGCCGAGGTTGCGCTCGAAGCGCTGCCCAAGGACCGCCCCGACGTGGTGCTGATGGACATCAATCTTCCCGGCATGAACGGCGTCGAGTGCGTCCGGCGGTTGAAGCAAGCAGCGCCCAAGACGTTGGTGGTGATGCTCACCGCGTACGAGGACACGGAGAATATTTTCAATGCGCTGGCCGCCGGCGCGTCCGGTTACCTGCTTAAGCGCGCGCCGCGCAGCGAATTGCTGGATGCCATCAAGGAAGTTTGCCGCGGCGGTTCGCCCATGACGACGCACATCGCGCGCAAGGTCGTGCAGTCGTTTCAAAAAGCCGGCAACTCCGAGCAACCCGCCGAAAATCTGACGAACCGCGAGCAGGAAGTGCTGGATTTTCTCAGCCAGGGATTTCTGTACAAAGAAATTGCCGAAAAGCTGGGCATCAGCTACGAGACCGTCCACACTTACGTCCGCCGCATTTACGAAAAGCTGCAAGTCCGCACGCGGACGGAAGCGGTCGCGAAATTTTTGCGGCGGTAGGATGGCGGGAAAGCCGGGCACGAACGTTCCGCCGCTGAACGCGGGCGAGGACGTCGCAGCGCGATATCCCAATTAAAAACTCTTCAATCGAAAGTATCGTTGCGCGCCGCCCACACTGTTCGTGTAGGGGCTGACGACGTTGGTCAACGTCACCCAATTGGTGGTGCCCAGGTTGGTCGAGGTCTGCAATTGCCACAAATCCGGGAAGGTCACGACCGCATTGGTGCCGGACACGGCGAGGTTGAGCGTGGCGGCAACGGATGGGTTGTAGTAGAACCGCAGGTCGTCGTAATAGGCGGTCATCACTCCGTTCTCAGCGATCAGTTGGATGCAGTTGAATCCGGGCGCGGAGGTCGTGGAATTAGTGAGCGTGGGGTTGCTCATGTCATCGATGTAAAACGAGACATTGACGGTGCCATTATTCGCCATCGGCGAAACCCTGATCCGTCCGTGATGCCAGCCGACGCTGCGCGGGGTCACTGTATCGAACCAGCCTGCGCCATCGTAGGAACCGTCAGTTACACCTTCGACCTGGGCCTGGTAGAAATTGGTGTCGGCTCCCTGCGAGAGATCGCCCGCGCCGAGGGAGATGCCTTGCTGTTGGAAGCCGGGATTTTCCGGGTCGTTATAGTCCGCGTTAGTCGGGACATTGGAGAAGTAGGCGAGCGAAATGTAACTCTGAAGCCGATCCGCGTTGGTAGGACCAATCGGATCGAAGAACCAATAATCCAACAAAATGTTTCCCGAATAGACATTCGAGTTGTTCAATCGGAACGCAAGGTTGAAGAAATCCTGGTCTAGCTCGGGTTGGGATAGTTCGGTGCCCGAAAGGCCGCGGACCATGTTGGTTCCGCTGTGGGGCGTCACGCCCAATTCCGCGCCGGTCACGCGAAGGTTCGGCACGTTTGGCCCCCACCATGGGTTGGCCCCTCCGCTCGGACCGCTGTTTGCACCGCCGCCATTCGCATCCAGCGACGTTCGACCGTAGGTTTCGAACGATTCAAACAAAAGCGGCGCTGCCGTCAAACCGGCGATTGGAAGCAACCACAATACGACCATTCCAAGAACAACGAATCTGGCTTTCATTCAGCATCCTACTTTTGTTGAATATTCAAGTGTCTGAGGGAAAAAGGCTAAGCGGAGGCCCAAGGCGCTGTCAATTCATAACTTATTACGGGTCCATCCTCTGTCGGATGCCCGCTTGCACGCGCTGGTAATCCGGTTCTTCGCCGGGGGCCACGGGTTGCGGCAACGAACCCGTATAAACCTTGGGCACGCGCCATTTCCAATGCTCCGCATGACCATCCGCAAACGCAAAGTTGCAACCCTGGTTGTGGCGGTTGGCGGGAATGTCCCACCAGGTGTTCGCATCACCCCAAAAGGCCTGCGTGGGGATGCCAAACTCCGCGTCGATGATCTCATCCTCGTGCACGTCCATGAAAGTGATGCATCCGCTCAGGTTCGGATTCTTGATCTCCGTGTACTTCTTGAAGCAGGGGATGAAACTGTACACGGCTGGGTCATATTCCGGGTAACCGTTGATTGACTGGCTCAAATTGTAACTTCGGGTGCGCGCCTGGGATAGCTTCTGCCCGTCGGGCGTCTCGATGGTGGATTTATCAGCGGGGCAGTGATAAATGCTCACTGAGCGATTGTACGGAAAGAGCAGGCCGTTTTCGATGTTGGTGGTGGTCGCATCCGTGCGGGTGTTGCCGGGGCACCAGGAGGCGCCGCTGTCCAGCGGGCTCGAAGAGCCGATGGCGTAAACCGAGTTATTGGGCGGCAGGATGTCGTTGTTGTCCATGGCGTAAAGGTGCCAGCAGGCGTCCAACTGTTTGAGATTGTTCAGGCACGTGACACTCCACGCTTGCGCCTTTGCGCGTGCCAGCGCGGGGAGCAGCAGGGAGGCGAGGATGGCGATGATGGCGATTACGACCAGGAGTTCGATCAACGTGAACGCGGCCAGGAATTTGGCAGTTTCCGCGCGCCATCGAACACTGGCAGGCAGACCGTCTGGTTCAAGATGGCTCTTTGAAGCGGGACGCAATCTCATGGCGCGAAATTCACTACCACTGCCAAACGTAATCACCGGGGAGCCACACCTTCATCGCGCTTTGGACCCGCAAATAATCCGGCATTTCGGCGGGGGACGGTGGCTGGCCAAGAAAGGAGAAAATTTTGGGTACTTGCCAGCGCCAGCGCTCGACATGGCTGTCGGCAAACGAAAGATTGGCCGCCTGGTTATGGCGGTCGGACGGCATGTCGAACCACATGGCGGGGTACCATTGCATGCCGGCCGGGTTGCCAAATTGTGCATCCAGCATGGTATCCGGATGTTCATCGATGAACACGAACGCCTGGGCGGGAGCGGGTTGCATAATCGCGGAAAGCTTTTGCCAGGACGGAATGTCGCTTATGCCGGGTTGATTGACGACAGTGATGAGATAATCGGCGTAACCGTTCACGGACTGGCTCATGTTGTAGCTGCGATTTCTCAATTGCGGTGTCGGCTGGCCGTTCACGGTGACGGTCGATCGATCCGACGGGCAATGATAGATGCCCACGGAAGTGTTGTACTGAAAGAGGCAGCCCGACTCGAGATCGATGAGGTTTGTATCCACATTCGCATGGTCCGGGCACCAGGAAATACCGACGGATGCGGTGCCGCCGCCGATCAGCGAGATCGAGTTGTTTGGGGCGAGCCGGTCCGCATTATCCAGCGAATACAGGTGCCAGCAGGCATTGAGTTGCTTGAGATTGCTCATGCAATTCACGGTTTGCGCCTTGGCTTTGGCTCGCGCCAGCACAGGTAGGAGCAGGGAAGCGAGGATGGCGATAATGGCGATGACGACAAGCAGTTCGATCAGGGTGAAGGCGCTGGAAACCGGGCGGGCTGACCGGTCATGCCAAAGATCCGTCGCAGGCTCAACGCCTGCGATGGCGCGCAACTTGATTTTCATGACCTTCGTAATCTCTCAGGACAGGAACAAACACCATATTAGCCGACCTCACCCCAATCCGCTACAGAAATTCGAACTACGGCAGGGTGGCGAGAGCGCCCGGCCGTTGCTCTGTCAGAGCGAAGCTTGAATACTGTCGCGCATCAGCCCGAGTATCCGTCACCCTAACACCTTGAGACATAGAAGGTTGAAAACAAAATAACCAAAAGCGCATTTTTTTGAAAGATTTGTTCCCTTCGTTACGAATATAATGGTGAAGTCAGTTCACTGTTCGGGGCCTCTGACCTGGGTTCGCATTCTCAGGGTCTGTTCCCAAGGGGCTTGGGAAAGCGCGGTCTGAGTAAGAAATCTGTAGATCTAAACGCCTATGACTCGAATCAAATCACTACGCCGCTGCAGCCTTCTGGCCAGTCTGGCTTTACTGACAGGCTGCGTGACGCCGCCCGAGGTAAAGCAAGCGTTGGTATCACTGGACCAAGGCTATGCCGATAACGCGAGCCTGATGAAGCAATACCAAAAATTAACGCAGGGATACGACGATCGGACACGGTATTGGACCTTATATGTCAAGAATCGGAACGAACTCGACATGGCTTTGCTCTGGGCGACCACCGACGCTCAGCGGCCAGGCATTACGCCGGAAGATTACGCAGATGAGACCCGGACGCTTCTCGGTCCAAACGTCATGAAGCTGGTGAACCAGGTGCGACTTGCCGGCCTGCCGGCGCGCACGGGGACAAATGCCACGGACCTCGTGTTCGAGCAGGGTTCCTGCGACATCAACAAGCTCATTCAAGGGCTGCCTGCGTTGGTCAACGAGATTGCGCGCCACACGGCGGCCGAATACGACGCAACGGTAGCCCACAGCTCCACCCCGTTTGACGATTACAATGCCAAAGTGGCGGCCTTGCGGCGAATGAATGACGCCGTCAAACGCTATCTTAACATCGATGTCACCGTTAAACCGGCGGATGTCAAGGACATCGCCGATTCAGTCAAAACCCTGGCCGGCAAATGAGAATCACCTCCCCGGAGAACACACAAATGAAGATCCTTTTTTCCATGCAACGTTGGGCACTGCTTCTCCTGCCGGCTCTGCTGGCTTGCGGTTGCTCCAGCATCCACAGCCAGGCCGTGAGAAGCCTCATTAGCAAGGAAGGTGAAAAACTTGCGTTGGCAGACCAGGCGGCGGCCACTTTGGTACAAACAACGGGCAAGCGCGTTGAGGCCATGAGCAACGCCGTAAGCTCGCTCGATGTGTCCATGAAGCAATTGGAGACGGCTGAGATGGTCAACGCGCTGATCTTTTCCGCGAACCAGAATATCGACTCCAAACAAAACACCGACGCGCACGCCGTCGCGTACATGATCGGCAAACTTTATTTGACCGAGCAGGCGGGTTTGCAAAAGGAAGTCTCCGACCAGTTCGCCCAGGACATGACGGCTTTGCAGCAGCAGGCCGTCCGGATACAGCAATCCTGGGCTTCGTTGACCAATCTGAACGGACAAATCCAGGCGTTCGCGAACAAGTCTTCGTTTGCCTCCGTGGATGCTGATTTTATTGCGGCTGTGGCGGGCGAAATACCCGGCGCTTCCACGGAGGTGGAATCCGTGCTGCAAAATTCCCAGGAAGTCAATGCCGCCCTTAAGGCGGCTCTCGGCCTGGTTCCGATTAAGAGCTCGGGAGTTGAACAAACCCAGGCGCAATTCTCGGACCTGATCAATTTACTGGAACGAGTCAAGGCCAGTCCAAAGGCCAATGCCCATTAACCCAAAACCAAATTTGAACTATGGACAACTCTCTCGAATCGGTGACGAAGTTTTTGGAAGACACCCAGAACCTGGTTCAGGACATCCGCAACACGGGCCAGCAGGCTGCGGATCAAATCGCCATCCTTGCCGGCAAGGTCGATGAATCCAAGGAGGAGGTCACCGCACTGGCTGCAAATCTCGGGCAGCCGTTTCAGGTTTCCCCGGATGCGGCGACCAAAGCGCAGCAGCAAGTTCTTCTGAGCCGAATCAGCGACATCAGCAAGAAGATCGACAAGTTTCAAAACGCTCCGGACATTACCACCGAACTTCTGGCCGACCGCGCGGAACTCTACGTCGCCCTGGCGAATACCTTCGACCAGGCCATCGGGCAAATCGTCCAATTTACGCCGGACGACATTACCCAGATAAACGCGCTGCTGAAGCAGGCAGCTCTTGATGCCGCCAGCCGGCAGCGATGGGCCGACGTCCTGAACGCAGCCGTGCAACTCACGGAAATCGCCCTTAAAATAGGCCTTAAAGTCGCGGCTGCGTGAATTGGGATGCGCGGCTGACGGCCGTGCTCTTTGCAGCCGGGTTACCGCCCCGGCCTCGGCACCAATTCTAATGGCCTGTCATCAGGCGATGCCTCACTGAAGTGTGGAACTCCGCGCTTCTCCCGCGATGAACGAGGCATTACGTCATCAGCCCCTTTTCAGTGGCAGCGCTGCCACGCATGGTGTATAAGTAATCATGATGACCGCGCAGAACAGGGTTCCGGGACGGTTATCGGTAAAAAGGCAGGGGAGGAACTAATGGACTTGTACATTTTACGCCACGCCATCGCGGAGGATCGCGACGAAGCGACCGGAAAACCCGACAGCCAGCGCCGTCTCACACCTGAAGGCGAGGAGAAGATGCGCCGCATCGCCAAGGGAATGAAGTCGCTGGGCCTCGAGTTTGATCTTATGCTTACGAGTCCCTATCTTCGCGCCAAGGAGACAGCCGAAATCGTGGCGGACGTTCTCAAACTAAGCAAACAGCTCGAGATTTCCGCCGAGTTGACGCCGCATGGAAATCCCAGAAAGCTTATCGACGCGTTGAACGGCCATTATTCGGGCCGTAAGAGTATTGTCCTCGTCGGTCACGAACCCTATTTGAGCAATCTCATCTCGCTCCTGCTTTCCGGCGACACCAGCCTTGAGATTGATCTAAAGAAAGGCGGGTTGTGCAAGCTCGGGGCGCAGCATTTGAAATATGGGCGCTGCGCGTCATTGGAATGGCTGCTCGCTCCCCGGCAGTTGAGAGCAATTTGTGGAAATTGACCGAGTCAAGGAACGCAACCCGCTGCGCTGCCTGGCTGACATTATCCGCCTTGTCGCTCCGGAAAGGTGTGCTTGCAATTCTCCGGCGTGAGGCACCCACTCTAATCGTCATCCTTCGCTTTTGGGACCTGAAAAACAAACGCGGCGCGGTGTGGCGCGGGCATGGGCTGGTCCGGGCCTCGCACCGAACGCCAGATGATCTCGTTCAGCAAATGATCATCGGCCGCGTCTTCCTTGCTGAAATCCATTTTTTTCGACTTTTCGCTTCCCCACGCCAGCAGCTTGTTCCGTTCGTCCAAATTCACCCCCGGAGGCAGCGCCTCGTACGGGCGCGCATCGGGTTTGCCTTGGAACGAGTTGAACATCGGCGTTGCGGCGGAATCAAATTGCGTCATCGGCCCAAGTCCGAGGATCAATTCCATCGTGTGCAACATGCTGGTCGTGGAATACATCGTGGAATCCACCGTATTGCGCCGCACATACGGGCTGATTACCAGCGCCTCCGTCCGATGTGCGTCCACGTGGTCGGGTCCGTTTTGTGCGTCATCCTCCAGCACAAAAATCGCGGTCTGCGGCCAAAATTTGCTGCGGCTCACCGCTTCCACGACCAATCCCAACGCGCGATCGTTGTCAGCGACGTACGCCGTGGGCGTCAACTTGCCAGGGACCGTGCCCGAGGTGTGGTCGTTGGGCAGGCGCACGATTTGCAGGCGCGGCATCTCGCCTTCGCCTTCGAATCGTTTCAATTCCGAAATGAACCGGTCCGCCCTTTTCAAATCCGGATACCCGGTGTCGAAGCCGCGATAAAAAGGATCGAAATGTCCTTCGAGGGCGGGCAACCGGGCAAAAGCGGGCTTGCCCACCGTGCTGCTGTTAAAGACAAACTCGCCGTAGCTGCGGTAGGTTACTCCAGCTTCCCTGGCGCGGTCCCAGAGATAACCCCCGGATGAGTAAGCGATCGGAAATCGTCCCTCAGCCGGGTAGGGGAACTTTTTGCTGCGATTATGCCCATAGTTCAACGGCCACTGTTTCTCCACGAAATCCGTGGCGTACGCGCCCATGGACCATTCGTGGCCGTCCGCGCTCACCTCGGCATCGGCGTAGAAATTATCTAGCAGCACAAACTCATCCACCAATTTATGAAGATTTGGGGTGACGTTGCGGGGAAACAAACAAAGCTTCGGATCGCCATTGCCGCGCTCCACGTCGCCGAAAACCTGGTCATAAGTCCGGTTCTCCTTGATGATGTAAATCACGTATTTGATGGGACTCGCGCCACCGGGCCGGGTTGGAACCGGATTGCCGGCGGAAGGCGAAACCTGCGCCACGCTTTGTTGCGGCGTGCACAAATACGACTGCGCCGTGTAGGCGGCGAGTTGTTTGGAAAACTCCTTTCCCCTGGGCAAATCGATGATGCTCAGGGTGCCTGGAAACAGTTCCGTGATGCTTTGGACTTTTCCCGCGCGCCTTTTCCCGGGCTGCGGACCGTTGGGATTTGCCCTCGAAGTCACGCCCTTGCCGTTGGCCACCAGCAGTTGGCGGCCATCCGGCGTCACGCGGACGGAAGTTGGATACCAGCCCACGGGAATGAAGCCGAGCGAATGGCTCCGGCCGACGACGCTGACATCGAATACGGCAACGTTGTTGTTGCAGGCATTGGCCACGAATAGTTTCGTTTCATCCGGTGAAAGCGCCAGACTGTTGGGAGTGGAGCCGGGAAGCGCATTGGGTGACGGTGAAGCGTACAGCGTTTCCACGGTCCTGCCCGTCAGCGTATCCAGCACAGTCACGGTGTTGCGGTTCGCGTTGGCGACGAACAAATAGCGTCCGGACTTCGTCAGCATCATTTCGTTCGGATGCTCTTCGGTCGGCCAACGGGCCACGAATTTATGCGAATTGAGATCCATCACCGCCACGCAAGCCTGCGCCCACAGGCTTACAAAGAGTCGGTGCCGCTTATCGTCCAGTCGGCAGGCGTAGGGGAACGGAGCATCGGGTTTGCTGCTGTCGAATTGGGCTTCCGCCCGTTTGGTGACCGCCGCCAGGTCCGGATCAATGGGATCGGTCAGCTCAAACGTCGTGCCGTCGGCTGCGGACGCCCCGCCTGCGGAAAAAAATGTTTCCACCCGATTGGCATGCTCCAGCAAATCCACTTGCGAAACGCGTTGGCCCCAAACATTGGCCACATACAAGTAATGGGCATCGCTCGAAAGGGCCATCCCGCATGGGATTCCCCGGTATCGGGGGTTGCGCAAGGGAATTGAAATGTTTTCCGTGAGGATGCCGTCCTTGAAATCGAACACGTGCACCACCTCATCGCTCGCCCCGCTGCAATACAGCCGGGCGCCGCTATAGGCGAACTCCAGGCCGTAGAACGCCTCGTGTACCGGCGTGCGCGACACCACGGTGGCGGCTTTCAAGTCCACGACGATTATTTCGTGTTCCCCGTGGCCGCAATGGAGCACGGCGGCAAATCGTCCCTCTGGATGCACTGCGATATTCACCGGAAAATCCCCCAGGTCAACCTGCCGTCCGGCGGGCCGCAACGACCATTGATTGGGCAACAGCACGGAACCATCGCTGCGCTGCCCGGGCAGATCGATTTTGGCGGGAGCGGGTTGCAGCGCCGGCGCATTCATTGCTTTAAACGCCAGACAAAGACAAACCGCAAATTCAAACCGAAGCTTTCTCATACTCGTGTTGGTGGTTTATCGCACGAGCAGGCAGCGTGGTAAAGTTACAATTCGGAAAGGAAAAGCCCGGCATTCGGAACGCGAGAAGCGGGGAGCGTGAGAGCGCTCGGACTTGAGGCGGTTTCGCCTTTATCAACGAAGTCCCGGCTAAAAATCCATCCCGATGGGCTTGTCACTCCGTGTGTGTTGGCGGCGGGCAGAGGACTGCCCGTCACACCGAGACAGGTTCAAAGGGAGCGATACAAGTTTCTCACTACCTGATATGCGCGTACTTCGCCACCGCTTGGGCGCGTGAGCGGACGTGCAGTTTCTCATACACGCGACGGATGTAGGTGTTGACGGTGGGCAGGCTGATATTGAGGTTGTCAGCGATTTCCTTGTACAGGAACCCGCGCGCCAGCAGCGCCAGGACTTCCTGCTCGCGCGGCGATAACTCCACCGGTTCCACGAGCGGCGCCTGAGGCGGGTGCATTTGAAAGGATTGCACGACCTTGCGGGCGATGTTGCTGGTCATGGGCGAGCCGCCCGCATGGACTTGCTTGAGGGCCGCGAGGAGTTCGTTGCGGCGGGTTTGTTTGAGGAGATAACCACTGGCGCCAGCGGTCAGCGCGTTGAAAATGTGGTCGGCGTCCTCGTAAACCGTGACCATCACAAATTGGGTTTCCGGAAGCTGCAGCTTGAGCTGGCGCACACACTCGGTCCCGCTAAGACCAGGAAGATTGATGTCCATCAGCACCACGGCGGGTTTTTCGTCGGGCAATCGCGCCAGGGCGCTTTCGGCGCTGCCATGCTCACTGACGAAGCGAAAACCCTCCGCGCCCCGGATCCAATTCGCGATGATTCCGCGGGCCGGGGCATCATCTTCGACGATGGATACCGAGATGTTCACGCGCATATAACGATACCGCACGTTGCGGGAAAGGGAGTGTCGTCAATTCTCACTACAACCGACTGCGATAAAGAGTTGAACGGGCAAGTAGTGGACATTAAGAAAAGAGATTAAGAGCAGGGTTAAGATTAAAAGGGGGTGGCTTTAAGCGGGCACCAATTTGACAGGGACGGAGAAGGTTATCAGGGTGCCCTCGTCCGGGACGCTCCGGATTTCACAAAGACCGCCGATTTCCTCCAGACGCCGGCGCATGTTCACCAAGCCGTTGCCGGAAGCGCCATTGAGTTCGGGCACGCCGTTCGAGGCGGCTGTGTGCGCGGGGATGGTGAAACCGACGCCATGATCTTCGACCCGCAAAGAAAAGCCGGCTGGGCCAATGGCAAGCGAAACGCGCACTTCCGCCGAGCCGGCGTGTTTGACAGCGTTGTTGAGGGCTTCCTTGAAAGCGAGGAACAGGTTATGGCGGACTTCCGCGGTCAGCGGCCAGGCCGGAAGCTGCATCGGGAAATCCAAACGGCAGCGGATGTGGGCCGCGGCGAGGAAATCCTGCGCGAAACGCCCGAGATAGGTCGCCAAACTGTCCAGGGTGTCGTGCTGCGGGTTGACGGCCCAAACGATTTCATCCATGGCGCGCGTCAATTCGCGCGCGGTGTCGTAAATGAGGTCCAGATCGGAATCCGTGCCCGGGTGTTCGTGTTCGGCGCGGGCCGACTGGCTCAACAGCGTAATGCGCGTCAGGCTGGCGCCAAGGTCGTCATGAATGTCGCGGGCAATCCGGGCGCGTTCGCGTTCGACGGCCCGCTGGCGTTCAAGGCGCTCGAGTTTGTGACGCATTCGACGGCGGGTCTCCACCAGCACGCTGCCGGCCACACCCGTGCAGGCCACCAGCCCCGCGGCGAGACGGAACCACCAGGTCTGCCAGAAATGTGGGAGCATCGTGAAATCCAGCGAGGCGCCGGTTTCATTCCATACTCCATCGTTGTTGCAGGCGATGACGTGAAAGGTATAATCGCCGGGCGGAATGTAACTGTAGCGCACCGAGCGTTGCGTCCCGGCGTCCAGCCAATCCGAACTGAGCCCTTCAAGACGATACTTGAACCGGACATTCTCCGGAACGGTGAAGCTCAGGCCGGTATAGTGAAACTCCAGCAGCGGGCCGCCAGGCGGCACGCGCAATGGAGCATTCAAGGCAACCGGCTTTCCGTCCACCAATAGTTCCTCAATCACCACCGGCGGGGGGAGTTGATTGTTTTTCACGAGCGCAGGGTTTATCACCACCAGGCCTTTGCTGGTCGGGAACCAAAGCCGTCCGTCGGCGGTCTTGCATCCGCCTGGCTGCATTCCACCCGAGCACTCGAGCGTGGGCAGGCCCTCGCCTTTGCCGTAAGTGATGCAATTAACCGCGTTTGTCTCGCCGTCGGCGCAACGGTTCAATTCCGCTTTGTTCACCCGCATAATCCCGCTGTGCGAGCCCATCCAAAAACAGCCTTCGCCATCCTCGGCAATCTGGCAGATGACGCCGTTGGCCAGGCCCTGCGCCACGCCAATGGTGGCAAAGCGCCCTTGTCGCAAGCGGTTCAATCCGTCGCCCTGCGTCCCTATCCAGAGCGTGCCATCCGCATCCAGTTTCAGGCATTGAATGAAATCGCTGGCCAGCCCGTCACTCTCGCGAAACTGCCGGACTACTCCGTCCTTGAGCCGGCCAAGCCCGCCGCCCGACATGCCGAACCACACGGTTCCATCGTCGGCTTGGGCGACGGCGCGGACATCCGGAAGTTGCAAACCTTCCTTCCGGCCATAGCGCGTGAGGTTGCCCGCCTCGTAACGTAACAAGCCGTCACCTGTGCCAATCCAGGAAGTACCGGCGGGAGTATGCAGCAGCGCCGGAGTCGGCTCGGTAATGTCTTCGAGACCCGGTACGCGCTCGAAGCGGCCGCTGCGCCACAGGTACACGCCCCCGCCCCAGGTGCCGGCCCAAAGCTGGCCTCGCGAGTCCTCGCTGAGGGCCCACACATAGAGATTGCCCAACCCGTCCGTTTCGCTCAAGCGGGTCCATTGATCGTCCTGTAAACGGTAAACGCCCGCTCCTTCAGTGCCGATCCACATCGTTCCATCCCGGGTGACGCTGGCCGACAACACGGCGTGACCCTGCCAGCGATCCGGAGGATTGACGGTGGAAACCTTGCTCTCGCGCAACACCACGAGTCCGCCGCTGCCGGCGCCAAGCCATAAATTACCTTCGTGATCCTCATGCAGCGAGCGCACCCAGTTTTGCGGCAACCCGTTGGTCCGGTTGAAGCACACCGTCTGCCGGTTGGGCATGAGCAGGAACATTCCCAAATCCACCGTTCCGCCGGCCAGGGATCCGTTTTGTGTTTCCAGGAGCGGACTGCACGAGACGAGACCCCAGGGAGTTTCGCCGCGGTCTTCCACCCATTGGTTGTCCCGCCATTTGCGCAGCCGGCCATCGACCGCGATCCACAAGCCGCCGTCGCGGCAGGGGCAAATGGCCTGGACGAAACTGTTCGTGGAACTGCCTTCCAACTCCACGGGCGCCAGCTTCCCGCCTTTCAGCGCCGACAATTTCCCATCCCGGGCCACCCAGATGACCCCGCGCGCGTCACACACGACAATGGGCAGCTTTACCGCGCCTCCGGCATCCGGGGTCAACGTCAGGCCGTCCCGCAAGCGCACGAGCAAACAGTCCTCGTTCGCCAGCCAAAGGTCATTCGCCTCATCGCTGCCAATGGCGAACACCTTGCCGCCTTTCCATGCGCCCGGGACCTCCGCGCCATGGAACGAGCCGTCCTTGAACCAGCTCAGTTCGCCGGTTTCGTGGCCGATCCACAGCCGGCCTTCGCGGTCCTCAAACAAGCTGGTCACGCGGCGGCTGTGCAAGCCGGGCGTATTGCTGTTGTCGAACACTTTGAAATGGACGCCGTCAAACCGCACCAACCCGCTGTACGTGCCCAGCCACAGATAACCATCGCGCGTTTGCACGATGGCCGTCACCGCATTTTGCGGCAGGCCGTCTTCCACCGACCAGGTGCGTGTGAAATATTCGGGAGCCGCCGCCGGCACGGCGCGGGCGGGAAGAGATTCGAGCGCGAAAGCCAGGGCCACAAAGACCCACAGACGAAGGCTCGTTGCCCAGGGCCGAAGCGGGCGTGAATCAGAAAGTGGCACGGAACCATCCTGCCTGCGGAAGGTGCGAAGCGCAAGCGCAGAGGCGGGCAAGATGGGCCGCGCCTGCGACCACCACCGCGCCTGGCAGAGACGGCGCGCGGCGCCGTCCCATCCTTATCTCAAGTTCCGGTCCTTCGGGCTCCGGAGCGGGGCAGCTTTTTCAGGCTTGATCTTCGGCCGTTCCTCCGTCGCCGTGACGACTTTCCGCTCCAGGACGCCCGGCGGGCTCGCGACACCACAACGATCAACCGCGGTAACGGCCAGCGCCTCGGGAGAACCCGCAAACGATTGAACCCGCGCTTCGCCAGGAAGAATGACCGTGTTCCAAACGCCCTCGCTCCTGGCCTGCACCACCCACCATTGGATGTTCTCGCCGGGAACCGGGGCCCAGCGCAACTTGCCCTGGTCGTCCGCCCTTGGCTCCGGCTTGCCCGGCGGCTTGGCGTCCAGCCACGGGGACGCCGGGATCAGGGCTGGCTCGGCGTAGAGTTCGGTGGCCAGCGCGGCGGCGAGCGTACCGCGATTTTGCATCAGGCATTTCATGCTCCAATGGATGTTGCCGTCATCGGCGGCCTGCTCGCGGGTGAGCCGGATTTGGTTGATGATTTCGTCCGGTTTCCATTTGCCGCCCACATTGCCGGAATCGATCCCCGGCCAGATGTGCCGGTGCTGGGGGTTTTGGGCCTCCCACCATTTCAAGAGCACGGGATAACTCTGTTCCGGCGCCTGGATGGTCCAATAGAGCTGCGGCGCGAGATAGTCCACCCACCCGTTCGCCAGCCACTTGCGCGAATCGCAGTAAAGCCCGGCGTAGGAGCCGAGGCCGTTGATCTGCGGCGGGACGTGCGGCTGCCAAATGCCAAAAGGCGAAATGCCAAACTTCACCCACGGCTTGACCTGCTTGATGGATTGATGAACGCGCTGGATGAGGCTGTTCACGTTCTCGCGCCGCCAATCCTCGCGGGTCAGCCGGCTGGCGACCCCAAACTTCCGCCAACTCGCTTCGTCCGGAAAATCAATGTCCCGCTTTTGCGCGTCCTTGATCTTGTAGGGATAAAAATAATCGTCGAAATGCACGCCGTCGATGTCATAGCGTTTGACGACATCCATAATCACACTTAGCGAGTAATCCTGCACGTCGCGTTCGCCCGGATCGAGCCAGAGATATTCGCCGTAGCGGCGGACCAGGCTCGGATGCGTCCTGCTGATATGATTGGGCGCGATGGGCGACTTGGAGGAGGGATGGGCCGCGCGATAAGGATTGAACCAGGCGTGCAGTTCCAGGCCGCGTTTGTGCGCCTCGGCCACGGCGAACGCCAGCGGATCGTAGAACGGCTCGGGCGCCCTGCCCATCGTGCCCGTGAGATAAGGCGACCACGGTTCGATGGCCGAGGGATACATCGCATCGCACGCGGGCCGCACCTGGAGAATGATGGCGTTCAAGTTCAGCGTGACCGCGCGCTCCAGGATCATCAGGAATTCCGCCTTCTGCTGTTCGACAGGCAAGCCGGGCTTGGACGGCCAGTCGATGTTGCCCACGGTGGCCACCCAGGCTCCGCGGAACTCGCGCAAGGGCGGCGGCGGCGTGGCGCTGCTGGATGGCGCATAGTACGTCCCCGCGCCGGCTGGAAGGCAGACCACAGGCAACAGCCAAAACAACGCGCACCACAGCTTGGGCTTCATTAAGTGGCGGATTAACCCCGACGCACGCGCGACTTTCAAGTCTTTCCTTGGGGTAACCAGTCGGCTGAGAAGGCAAACCCGTTCAGACCCGCCTCCGGAAGGTAGGGCGCGTCACTCCGTGCGCGCCGTTCAGAAAACCATTCCGCACTCGCACTCATCAAGGCGGCTGCACTCCGGACTCCCACTGGTTTTTACCCGTTCGAACCTGGTTGAACCCGCCTGCCGAAGGTAGGATGCGCCACTCTTGCCCCCAAATCGTCCTCGTCGTCGTCCTCGTCCTCGGTCCGAAAGTAGGCGTTCAAACCCGCCCAAACCCGTTCAAACCCGGTTCAAGTCCGGTTGAAGCCGGTTCAAACCCGTTCAGACCTGTTTGAACCCGCTTGCCGAAGGTAGGGCGTCACGCTCCCCCCACGCTCCACCCTCCCATGCCCGAAGGTAGGGCGCGCCACTCCGTGCGCGCCGTTCAGAAAACCATTCCGCACTCGCACTCCGCTTGGACTCCCCTCTCCAGGGGTCTGGACCCGTGACACCGTGACAACTCAATAAAGACGGGCCTTTTCTCAAACGCCACCCGTGACACGACCCGTGACATTCAGCCCCGACCCGTGCCAAGTGCAGCCGCAATGAACTCCGCGAGGTCCGGGAGCGCGGCGTGCGGCGCCGCTTTCGAACCGCCCGGGGTGGAATACGTCCCAGATGCAGCCGGCCTCGAGCACTTCATAGTTGTCAAAGAACCTTCCCGGCCTGTCCCCGGAGCCCTTCGTCAGGCTCCCGGCCCAGTCGGGCAAAATTCATCCCCCCTGTCGCGCCGAAGCTGCTTTTGCAGCGCAGACGGAACCGACACCGCCAAGCAAAGCACACCCACCAAGAGAATGCAAATGAATTCTGAATATTTCTTTTTAGCCAATTCTGGTGACAAACCCTCGCTTGCCCGGTGACATTCACCGACTGGACCGTGAAAGCGGGGATTAATGATCATGGCGCAAGGTCTTACCGGTAAAACTCATCCAAGCTTGCCGCCATTCCCAATGCCTCAGCATTGGCCGTGCTTAGAAGCGCTTCTAACACTGCTGCGAAATCCTGAAGAAAGATTTTATCTGAGTTGAGCAAATCACGATGTTCGGCCAAGCAACGTTGAAGAAGTTTGATAACATTGCCGACGACTATGCGTTCAAACAGCAGGTTTGTCTGTTTTCCAGCTTCACATAGCCTGCGAAGCCAGTGCAAGCAACGTGCGGGATAATGGGGAAACCAATCCGCCAGAGCGTCTATGAGGCAGTCGCCAAAGTGCGGATGTAGCCACTTTTCCAACTGAGTGAAAAGTGGCTCTGCGCGCCTCCACCAATCATCTCCTACCTTTCTGACATCTTCTTGGGGCTTACTTGCAAGACTATTGACATGGTTTTGTGCACTGTATCTTATCTCGGTTGCGAATTGATCTAATTCGTCTGCAAGAGATTTAATCCACGGCACCGGCTCTTTCGGCTTTTGGTTGGGCGGCATGGCCCGCTGCTCTTGGCGCAGTTGCTGTAACGCCTTGTGCGCTGAATCGAAAAATAGATAAGTCAATGCAGACACGCGTTCGGTCTCATTCGCAGTTGGAGCACTTCTTGGGTCTCGTGGTATTTGCCATTCCACTAGTACTCGCACAACCTGTGCAGTTTCAACCCCGTGAACTTCCGGTTTGGAAAGGGCGATTTCGACAAGTTTCCGGCTTTGAGCCTCATTTTCGCGAATTGCAAGAGCAGCGAACCAAGCGAGAAAGCCTGCGGCTAGTTCGGCTCTGTTAAAACGTTGCGCAGTATGAAACATCCGCTCCAATAGTTTCAATGCGCGTTGTTTGTCTGCATGAAAGAGCTGCCAAAACCACGAATCGTGTAACGTATGATGAAGAGATTCGGCGATTTTATCTTCGCCCATTCGACGAATCCAACGCTCAAGGCACGCCCAAACAAATTCAGGCCAGGGTTTGAGAAATGCCCAGACGTAATAACCGAAGTTTTCGACAATTTCAGGCTCTGGCCGCTTCGCAACGCGGCCAAGAAGCTCTCGGTATTTTTTTGTAAGTTTGCGTTTTTTGGAAAGGGTCAATGCGATTGCCTCAAGCGCATTGGCACGACCGGCGCTCGTATCAAGAAGGCCCCCGCACAATCCAAGCATCTTCTGCAATTGTTTGTCAGTGAGCCTCGCAGTGCTCTGCGCAAGTTCCCGCAACGCCCAAGCAAAACCGCTTTGAAACCCTGCACGCAAGCTAGACTGCAGTTCTTCAGAAGCTTCAGAAAATCGCGATTCAATTTCGCCGATCCGCTTTAGAATGCTCGGCCCGACTTTTTCCGGATCCGGCGGCGTCAAGCTGGCCAGATCCTTTTCCAACTGAAGCTGGAGCGGACTCTTTGTATTTAATCCTTTGCGTTGTCGCTCCGTCTTCAGGTACTCGTCGGACGTGAGTTCGCGAGGATGCGACGGACAACACTGCCGGACATTCTTTTCCTTGCATTGAGCAAGGAACTGTCGCGAGGCTTCGGTCAGGGCAGTTTCGGGCAACTGGAGCAAGTAGCTCGATTTCAATTTCTCCAAAGCATCATCATTGCCTTGATAGTTGTGCTTGCTCAAATCGTTGTTTGCAATTGCCAGCACGACTTCCTGCCACGTTTTCAAAACCGTGTGATCAGCGGTTTTCGCCAAAGCCTCAACACACGGCTCGACGTACTTCCTGAAACGCCAGCAAGAGAGCAAATCACGAGAATGGAGCATTGGCCAGATGGCACCTTGAAAGAGGCCGGGTTGTTCGGGCACTACTGTCAATAGTGCCGCCCACATATCGGGGGTGTTGGCCTCTTGAACTAAGGCTTCAATCACTCCCTGCCATTGTTCGCTGGCATCTGTTGATTTAGCCAGCCCACGCAAACCATCACACCATGTGGCCAATAGGCGGGATCGCTCGCTGAATTTTTGTTCAAGGTGCTCGGAGTAAACAGTCAGGTCGCTGGTTTTGATCTCCGTGTTGTTAAACTGAAACCGAACTGTTGATTCATCTCGTTGGCTCGTTTCCTGCTCGCCTCGTAGCGCACGGCACACCGCGCGAGTGGCGGTGTGGGGGCTGAAACCAAATATGGCGATCAATCCTTTCTCTAAAGCGTGGTAGCAAGAACCGTACATATCGTGGCGGCTCGTATGCATTGCCATGACAACGCTGTCACCCATCGGCACTTGTTCAGCACTCATCTCGCGATAGGAATAAAGTTGCTCGTAAACCTCGACTGCTAGGTCTGGTAAGCAGCGAGCAATTGGGACGATTTCGTCGGCGGCTTGATTGCCTCGGAAATATCCAGAGATGGCCAATTCTTCCGGGGTCAGCATCCTGCGAATCAATTTCGCGGATGCTTCGGGGTTTCCAGAAATGGTTCGACAGAATAACCAGATGGAGGCTTTTATTCCCGGGCCATACGGGACTGCAATTGGCCAATGCGTTTCCACTTCGAGTCGCGCGGCCTCGTTGATTAGGTGATATGCCTCTGGTTTGAAGTGTTCGATTTCGTAAAAGAGCACATAAAGAATCTGCCACCCAAGACCCGTCACAAACCGATCGCCTGAACGAAGAAGATCGCATGAGTATTCCACCCACCAAAGGCCATCACTTCGACGAAACAGTTGCCTCCAGACCGCTGCGTCGGCGCAACCATTGACACCACGAGCGAGACTCAACCAGATTTCTCTCGCAGAACCTGCTGTTCGTATTCCATCCAAAAACGGGACGAAGTCGTCTCGGTGATGAGCGCTACGTGCGATGGCGAACCATAACGCCGTCTTGTGAAGAGTTGGGACGGAGGCTGACTGGAACGCGAAAGCGCGCTGCCAAAACTCATCACGAAATTTGTCCCAAAACCACGTGAAGAAATGCCCTAGGCTTGGCCGTAGAAAGAGTCCCCACGATTCAGGCGTGGACAGTTCACTGATCAACTCGTCGCGCTTCGGCAATAAAAAGCATCGAAAAGCTGCATAATCGAATAACACGTTATGGGTAAACTCAACGGAATTGTCTGGTACGTAGCCCGCACGGGAAGGAACGCCGCGGATCAGGCCAACAGATTGAGCATCATCGACGCATTTGGTTTGAAGGCTACCCACGCTGGTTTGCAGTTTGCGGGCTGATACCATCCGCTCAACCAGTATGCTCAGTGTCTCTTCAATTTGCGAGCCTCCCGCCTCGGCGACACGCTTATTCCACCATGCGTCCAGCAATTCCAGTTGAGTGTGGACTGGATTGTGGGGCATTCCGCCTTCTGCAAGTTGGCAAAGAAGGCTGAAGTTGAAGATGTTCGTCGCCAAGGAGCGGATTGTGAGCTGGCTTTCGGCCAATCCTCGAACTTTCGGAAACTCCGAAAGTCCTTGGTTCAGTTCGGCATCCGAAAGCTCACTAACATTCGTGAATCGAACTTTGTTCAACCCTGACACGTTCGATTCAGACTCTGATGGTGCGAGCGGAAACAACTCCTGCCAGGGCTGCGAGTGGCGAAGGTCAAAAAGCCGAATCGTGGCTATGACTGGAACGCCGCGACGACATGCCTCACGCACAAGCGCTCGCCATGTGCTCTGTTTGACTCGGTCACGCGCTGCATCGAGACCATCGAGCATTAAAACCGTGTTCCCATCTTCAGCGGCAAAACCCAAAATGACTGTCACGCGATGATGAAGATTGAGTTCCTTTTCCAGACTCGGAAGTGATTTCGCCTCGTATCCATCCACAGACAAGAACCACACTCGATGCCCCGATGCTTTCAGCTTGTGCGCCACTGTCATGAGCACGCCCGTTTTGCCAGCACCTGGTTCGCCTACCACCAACAACGAACCATTGGCTGCGCGAGTGGCAACTTCGTCAACGATTGGGCGATTCAAAGTGAACCTTTCACCAAGCTGATCTCGATGATACGCATGAAAGGCTTCCAGTGTTCGTTTGCTTTCTGCATCTAATTCCCGCATGTCAGGCTCGATTTCGGGAATGTCTTTCAAGTGAATGCCAGCGTTGCGCAAGCGAATGCGAATCGCAGTAATGTCAAAACCAAGCCCGCGCGTCGTGGTCAATTCTTCACCCAAAGTATCGAGTGTTTTCACCGCGAGCATCGTCTCGCGCAGGTTTGATAGAATCCCGTTCTGAAGCGCTTCCGTAGATTGCACGCTGGCGTCGGAAGCGTCGCCGATCTCAAGACGATGAAAATGAACCACTGAAACCAAATCAGCGAGTTTCGGCAGACTTCTATCTTTGGCCAATAACCTGGCATGCAGTCGGTGTAGAACTCTCGCCGCATCCTTCTCTGCCTTAGTGCGAGCGTAAGTCACGAGCTTGGTGTATTCGGAGTCGTGCCGCGCCCGCCGGAAAACTTCATGCAATTTGGAGAGAGCGCCGTTTGGCGCTTCGTAGCAAAGGACGCATCGAATTGGAGGTGCCGAGCCCTTCGCTCGATTCACTTGTTGGCAAAACTGTCTCCACGTTTTTCCAAACTCGCTGGCGGGATTTTGTGAAAGGCTCACCGACCGTTTACACTGGAGAAATAAGCGCGAGTCGTCACTGAACTCGACTCGTACGTCGTCGACTGGGTCTTCCGTTTGTCCAACGATTCGATTGGGCAGCACTTCAGAAGACAGGCCAAACGCAGCACCTATCCTTGTGTTCTGCGTCAAGACTCTAAGTGAAGTTGGATAAATATTGGCAAGAATGGGCTTGTGGCACCAACTTGCCATATGAGGAAGTCATTGAGTCCCGCCGACCTTGGATTTGGGAAACGAGATCGGCGTCGTTTGGCCG
>Ga0070741_10000719_pt1 | contig 112408 bp, 106 predicted proteins | sample Coa_R1_4_FD_66440 | JGI IMG/M metagenome (GOLD analysis project Ga0070741, IMG submission 66440) | Surface soil microbial communities from Centralia Pennsylvania, which are recovering from an underground coalmine fire - Coalmine... | ecosystem: Environmental > Terrestrial > Soil >... | reverse complement strand
GCGGACCAGGTCGCGGATTTCCTCGCGACGTATGCCGCGACGCGCGTCAGGCTCGTCGCGCTCGACCAGCCCGCGCCGTGGCTCGGCGACGCCGACCGCGGCTACGCCGTCGCGACGATCGCGCCGCGGGAGGTGTTCGTGCTGCCGCAGAACCGGCGGCGCATGCTCGACACGGTGGACGGGCGTTTCGGGGTGCGTGCGCTCGGGCCGCCGCTGCCGCTCTACGCGCTCGCGCCCGCGGACGCGCGCGCTGTCGCCGCGCGGCTGCTCGGCCGCTTCGCGAAGGACGACGTCTACGAGCGGTGGCTGCGCACGCAGGAGAGCCGCGCGCTCGCAGACGCGATGTGCGTGCGAGACGCGCTGCCCTCCGGCGGCGATGTCGACCTGACGGCCTGGGTCTCCTTCCTCGGCAACTAAGGAGCGGTCGGGTTGCTGCTGCTGCCTGCGAACTGCGGCAGTTCCTCGCCGCTCTCCTTGAACGCGAGCCAGGCGCCGTACGCGACGCCTGCGGCGAGCACGATCCCGACGTAGCTCGCCCACGCCGAGTAGTCGTCGATCAGGTTCTTGAGCACGGCGAAGAGCAGGATGAGCACGCCGAGCGCGAGCGTCACGAGCCCGTCCGGCACGTTCGCCGGGAGAGCGACGCCGAACGCCTTCGCCGCGGCGAAGACGAGGAGCGCGATCGTCATGAGGCCGAGCATCACGCCCCAGAATCCGTGCCACGCGTTCGCCTTGGCGGTGATCGCCGCGATGCCCGCGACCTTCACCTCGACCTTCTGCCAGGCGAAGAACGTGTCGATCAGGAGCAGCAGGCCGGCGCCCAGGATGAGCTTGCGGCCGAGGGAGAGTTCGTTGAGCTGGTTCATGCGCGTGCCTTTCGACACGAGCGAGGGCGTTCCTAGGCGGCGAGCGGCGCCGGGCGTTCCGCCCGCCGGTACGAGACCTCGTAGCCCAGCGAGCGGGGCACGGCGAGGAGCGCGTCGAGGTCGAGGTCGATCCTCGCGCCGGCCTTCTGCGTCACCTCGTCCTCGATCGGGAGGTCGAAGTCGTCGGCGCCGTACTCGAGCGCACGGAAGGCGTCGGCGTTCTGGGTCAGCACCGAGGTCCGGAAGTGCTTGACGTTGTCGAGGAAGATCCGCGAGAGGGCCATGTGGCGCCAGTACTCGCGCGGCTCGATCTCGCGGCCGCCGAAGGCGGTGCCGTACGGCTTGTACGTCCAGCAGAGGAACGAGAAGAGGCCGCCGAGGCCGTCGGCGAGGCAGGCGTCCTGGAAGTCGCGCGTGCGCTGCAGGTGCTCGAGCCGCTCGTCGAGCGTCTCGTCGAACCCGATCACCATCGTCGCGGTGGTGCGCATGCCGCTCTCGACGATCGCGCGCTGCGCGTCGAAGTAGTCGCGCACGGTGTACTTGAACTTCGCGTGCCGTGCCCGGAAGTCCTCGGTCAGGATCTCGCTGCCGCCGCCGGTGACCCAGTGCACGCCGGCGTCGCGCAGCCGCGCCGCCGCGTCGGCGAACGAGAGGCTCGCGCGGTCGGCGAGGTAGACGAACTCTGCGATCGTCAGCGCGTAGAACTCGACGCGATCGCCGTAGCGCTCGCGAACCGCCGCGAAGAGATCGCAGTAGTAGTCGAGGGGCAGCTTCGGGTTGAACCCGCCGTTGAAGCCGACGAGGTCGCCGCCGACCTCGAGCAGCTCGTCGATCTTCGCGAACACCTCGTCGCGCGAGAGGACGTAGCCGCCGGGCCTGTTCGGCAGGACGTAGAACGCGCAGTAGTCACATTGCGCGACGCAGACGTTCGTGTAGTTGATGATCCGCATCACCATGTAGGTGGCGCGCTTCGGCTCGTGGTAGCGGCCGCGCACCTCCTGCGCGCGGCGCCGCAGCTCGTCGTCCGACGCGTGCAGCCACAGCTCGCGCGCCTCGTCGACCGTGATCCGCGTCACGGCGTCAACGTATCCATGAAGGAGCTGACGGAGAAGACGGCGTTGCCCGGGCCCGGCGGGCCGTAGCCCGGCGGCGGTTCGAGCCCGTGGCGGTCGAGCGCCTCGCGGTAGGAGTCGAGCAGGCGGATGTGGTACTCGAGCGGCGCCCCGTGCGGGTTGTCGCGGCCGAGCGGCGTCGTCGGCTCCGGGCACCACGTCGTGAAGCGCGGGGTGACGCCGCGGCTCATGAAGTAGTCCAGCCCCTCCGTCGTAGAGGCGATCGCCTCGCCGACGGAGTCGAACCCGAACGGCTTCGCCATCTCGACGCCCGCGACGAAGTTCGGGATCACGAAGCGCGGGCCGAACACCTCGGCCGCGTCGAGGATCCGGCGGTGCCATTCCTCGCGTCCGACGTACCGCTCCTTGCCGGGCGAGATGATCTCGAAGAGCCGCTTGTCCCAGACCTCGTAGTTCGGGTGGTAGATCGTGATCCCGTAGTCCTTGTAGCGCTGGACGTCCGCGCGCGGCAGCGCCTGCGCGACCACCTTGCCGATCCAGCGCCCGGGGAAGCGCTCCTCGATCGCCTGCGCGTACCGGCCGTAGAAGTCGGCCTCCGCGAGGCCGTCGACGGTGCTCGTGACCGAGCCGCCGGTGAGGGTGTACGCCGTCGACACGCGTGCGGTGTCGTACCGGTCGATCAGCTCGAGCGCCTCGATCACGTCCTCGACCGGCTTTACGCCCGTGTACGGACGCCCTTCCCGCTTGTGCTGGCGCCAGTTGTGGTTGATGTCGCAGAAGCGGCACTCCTCCTTCGCGCCGAAGTACTGGCAGAGCCTGAGCACGGTGAGGTAGACGAGGTAGCCCCACTGGATCGTCGGCGCGGTCTCCATCACCGACTTCCCGTTGCGAAGCGTGTGGCGGTAGTACTCCGGCATCGGCGGGAGCGTCACGTCTGCGAGCGTCCGGCCCTCCAGCGAGAGCCGCAGCGTGCCGTCGCCGGCGCGCGCGACCTCGTACGGCGACTCCGGGTTGACGCGCACCGAGACGATCGTCCGGCGCAGGCCGTACGGGCCGCCGGTGAGGGCGACCTCCTCCGGCGGTCGCCGGCGCGCGGCCTCGCCGAGCTCCGCGAGGGGCTTCTGGTCGAAGGAGAAGATGAAGTAGGACTTCGGCTTGACCTCGCCGTCGAGATTGTCGGTGAGCGCCGACGCGTCGAACGCGATCCCGGTGCGGAGAAGGTCCTCCTTGAGGACGGCTTCGGGCGGCACGTGCGGGAAGCGCGCCATCAGGTCCTCGACGAGCGCTGTCCGGGTCTCGGCGGTCGCGGTCACCGCGGCTCATCGTAGAGGCGCCCGGCGCCTCCCCGCGTGACCTCTGAGCGCCGATCCGCGCCACCGCGGATGTCCCGGCCGCGGCGGCGCCGGACCGTGGGGGAGAGGGGAAACGGGCAAGAGAGGAGGAGCGATGTCAGAGCCTCGCGGGACTGCACAGGGCCTCGAGCGGGTCGTCGAGGGCGTCTACCACTGGCGGATCCGCAACGTCGACATCGGCGGCGCCGTGTCGAGCTCGCACGCCGTCGTCACGCGCGACGAGTGCGTGCTGCTCGACCCCGTCGGGATCGAGCCGAAGGCACTGCACGCGTTGCCGAAGCCCACGGCGATCGTGCTCACGGCGACGTGCCACCAGCGCGCGGCATGGCGGCTCCGGCGCGAGCTCGGCGTCCCGGTGTGGCTCCCGGAGGGAGCGCGCCCCGCCGACGAGGACCCGGACCACCGCTACGGCGACGGCGACCTGCTCCCCGGCGGCCTGCGCGCCGTCCACACCCCCGGGCCCGAGCCCGCCCACTACTCGCTGCTCCTGGAGCGCGACGGCGGCGTGCTCTTCTGCTCGGACCTGCTCGGGAACGACGAGACGGAGACGCTCGACCTGATCCCGGGCGAGTACCAGGACGACCCGGCGGAGGCGCGCGCGAGCGTCGAGCACCTGCTCGAGCTGCCCTTCACGGTGCTCTGCTTCGACCACGGCATCCCGCTCGCCGAGGACACCAAGGCCGCGATCCGCGCCGCCCTCTCGGCGAGCCCCGCAGCCGTCTAGAGCACGGGAGTGCGCGGCTCGCCGCCGGCGACCACCGCGAGCACGTTGTCGACGACGAGCCGCGTCATCCCGTGCCGTGCCGCCACGGTGGCGCTGCCGACGTGGGGCGTCAGGACGACGTTCGGCAACGGGAGCAGCTGCTCCGGGACGTGCGGCTCCTCCCAGAACACGTCGAGGCCCGCGCGCAGCCGCCCGGAGACGAGCTCGCGCACGAGCGCCTCCTCGTCGACGATCTCGCCGCGCGCCGTGTTGACGAGGACGGCGCCGTCGCGGAGCAGCGCGAGCCGCCGCGCGTCGAGCAGCCGGGTCGTCGCCGCGGTCCGCGGCACGTGCAGGGTGACGGCGTCCGACTCCCGCAGGAGGTCGTCGAGCTCGCGCCACTCGACGCCGAGCTCCGCTTCGCGTTCCTGCGGCAGCCGCGTGCGCCCGGCGTAGAGGAGTCGCAGGTCGAAGCCGCGTGCGCGCCGCGCGACGGCGGTGCCGATGCGTCCGAGTCCCACGATGCCGAGCGTCGAGCCCGTCAGCTCGGGTGAGAGCGCCCCCTCCGACCAGCCGCCCGCCCAGCCTCCCGCACGCACGAGCCGGTCGCCCTCGACGACGCGCCGCGCCGCCGCGAGCAGCAGGGCGAGCGCGAGGTCGGCGGTCGCGGCGTCGAGCACGCCCGGGGTGTTCGACACGCCGACGCCCCGGGCGCGGCAGGCCGCGACGTCGATCCGGTCGTAGCCGACCCCGAAGTTCGCGACGAGCCGCAGGTCGGGGAGGAGGTCGAGCACGCGCTCGTCGACGTCCTCGTTCGCGACGACGAGCGCGGCGACGCCCGGCGAGGCCGGCAGTTCCGTCAGCGGGACGATCGCCAGGTCCGGCAGCTCGTCGAACGCGGGGCCCGGAAGCCGGCGGGTCGCGATCGTGCGCACGGCGCCGATCATGCCGCTTCCGGGGGTGGAAGGCGTCGACCCGCGGTGCTACGGTCAGGTACATCGTCAGGGGGAGAGACTTGAGGAGATTCGGGCTACCGGGACTTGCGTCGGCCTGCGCGATCATGATCCTGATCGCCGCCGGCGCCGGCTCGGCAGGGACAGAGCAGGGGTCGTCGTGGGCCGGGCCGCGCAGCGCGTTTGCGAAGCGCGTCTGCACGTCGGCGCTCGCGCGCTGGGGAAACTGCGGCGCCCAGGTGGTCGCGTCGCAGGACGGGACGCCCCTCGCCGGGACGACGCCGTCGGCCTCGTCGCTCACGCCGGCGCAGCTGCACAGCGCGTACAGCCTGCCGACGACGGCTCCTTCCGCCGGGACGATCGCAATCGTTGATGCCTACGACCATCCGGCGATCGAGTCCGACCTCGCGACGTACAGCTCCTGGTTCGGGCTCCCGGCGTGCACGACGGCGAACGGCTGCTTCCGGAAGGTCGACCAGTTCGGCGGCACGACCTATCCGGCGCCGGACTCCGGCTGGGCGCTCGAGATCGCGATGGACGTGGAGATCGCCCACGCGATGTGCCAGAACTGCAAGATCCTGCTCGTCGAGGCGCGGTCCGCCTCGATCGCCGACCTCGGCGCGGCTGTCAACCGCGCCGCCCTCATGGGCGCGAACGCGATCTCGAACTCCTACGGCGCGCGCGAGTACTCGACCGAGACGAACGACGAGAAGTACTACAACCACCCGGGTATCGCCGTCACCGCCTCGACGGGCGACAACGGCTTCGGCGTCGAGTTCCCGGCGTCGTCGCGGTACGTGACCGCCGTCGGCGGCACGACGCTGGCGCTGAACTCCGACGGCACGCGGGCCGGGGAGACCGTCTGGAACGGGGCAGGCTCCGGTTGCTCGCTCTACGTGCCGAAGCCCGCGTGGCAGAAGGACGTCGGTTGCGCCCGGCGCACGAACGCGGACGTGGCCGCGGTCGCCGATCCCAACACGGGCGCGGCCGTCTACGACTCGGTGTCCTACAGCGGGCAGCAGGGCTGGTTCCAGGTCGGCGGCACGAGCCTCGCGACGCCGATCATCGCCGCCACCTACGTGCTCGCGGGCAACACCGCGGCCGTCAACGGCGCCTCCGGCCTCTACGGCAGCGCCGGCCTCCTGTACGACGTCACCTCCGGCTCGAACGGCGTCTGCTCGCCCGCCTACCTCTGCAAGGGCGGCGCCGGCTACGACGGTCCGACGGGACTCGGCACACCGAACGGCACCGGCGCGTTCGGCGGCTCGGGCTCGCCGGCGTCGCCGGACTTCTCGGTCGGCGCGAGCCCGTCGACGCAGACGGTCGCTCCCGGCGGCAGCACGAGCTACACGGTGAGCGTGTCGGGTAGCGGCGGGTTCTCCGGCTCCGTCTCGTTCTCCGTCAGCGGCCTGCCCGCCGGCGCAAGCGGAAGCTTCTCGCCGACCTCGGTGAGCGGCTCCGGCTCGACGACGCTCTCGATCACGACGACCGGCAGCGTCGCGACGGGCGACTACCCGCTGACCATCACCGGGACCAGCGGGTCGCTCCAGCGCTCCGCGTCGGCGACGCTGTCCGTGCAGTCGAGCTCGTCGCCGGACTTCGCCGTCGGCGTCACGCCGTCGAGCCGCACCGTCACCGCCGGCGGCGGCACGACCTACAGCGTCAGCGTCTCGTTCAGCGGCGGCTTCGCCGGCACCGTCGGCCTGACCGCGAGCGGGCTGCCCTCCGGCGTGACGACGAGCTTCAGCCCGCCGTCGCTCAGCTCCGCATCGTCCTCCACGCTGACCCTCTCGACGGGCGCCGTCGCGGCGGGTACGTACACCTTCTCCGTCACCGGCACGAGCGGCGGCGTCTCCCACAGCGCCTCCGCGACGCTCGTCGTCCAGTCGTCGTCGCAGACGCCCGACTTCTCGATCAGCCTCTCGCCGTCCGCGGTCACGATGCTGTCGACGGACACGAAGACCGTCACGATCAACGTGAACCGGGTCGGCGGCTTCTCCGGCGCGGTCACCTTCATCAACGGCTTCGTGCCGTACGGCGTCAAGCTCACGTACTCCCCGAACCCAACGTCCGGGTCGTCCGCCACGCTGACGGTGACGACGACCCGCGTCGGCCACCAGCTCACTCCGATCCGGGTTACCATCACCGGCAGGTCGAACGGCCTTTCCCGCAGCACCACGCTCAGCATCTCGGTCTGATCCCCCACCGCTCATTCGCCTGGCGCGCCGCCTCCTTCGCCGCGGTCGGCGCCGCGGGCCTCGTCGCCGCGCTCAGCGTCGCGGCACCGGGGCGGGTCTCCGCTGCCGTCCAGACGGGCGACTGCACTCCCGGCTCGTCGTGGCCCGCGGCGAACGGCAGCCTCGCCTCGCAGGTGGTGAGCCTGATCAACCAGCACCGCGCCGGTCTCGGTGAGGGACAGCTGGCGATCTCGAACGCGCTCACCGCCTCGGCCGTCTGGAAGGCGCGGCACATGGCGAACTACAACTACTTCGGGCACGACGACCCGGCGCCCCCGGTTGCCCGCACCGCCGCCGACCGCGTCGCAACCTGCGGCTATCCGTACGGGTTCGGCGAGAACATCGCGACGGGGTTCGCGACGGCCCAGGCCGCCGTCAACGCGTGGCTCTCCTCGAGCGGCCACAAGGCGAACATCGAGAACCCCTCCTACCTCGTCACCGGAGTCGGCGTCGCCACCGCCTCGAACGGGGCCACGTACTGGGTGCAGGACTTCGGGCTCGTCTCCGACGGCGGAAACCCGCCGCCGACGACGACCGCGCCGCCGCCCCCGCCGCCGCCGACGACGACCGTCGTCACGACGACGCCGCCTCCCACGACGACCGCGCACACGACGACCCGCGTCACGACGACCGGCGCGACGACGACGACGACCTCCTCGCCGCCCGGCGGCGGTCAGGGCGCGTCGGCGGCACCGGCGACGATCGCCCTGAAGGGCGTCCAGCTACGCGTGCGGTCGCGCCGGCTCGTGCTCGCGACGCGCGTCGCGACCGGGGCCTCCCCGCCCGTCCGCGCAGGCGTCAAGTGCGCCGCGCGCGTCGGCACCCACTCGCTGCGCGTCGTCGTCAACGCCTACCGCCACGCCGCCGTCCACTGCGCATGGCGGCTGCCGAGCCACGTGCGGAAGGGCGCCGTCGCAACCGGGTTCGTGCGGGTGCGGCTCGGCGGCCTGCACGCGCGCCGCTCGTTCCGGGTCCCGCTCTCCCCCTGACGTGAAGGCGGGGGCGGCACACGCCGCCCCCGCCGAATCGTCACTTCTTCTTCGTCGCCGTCGGCTTCGCCGGCGACTTCGCCTGCGGCGGCGCCTGCAGCGAGACGAGCCACGCGGTCACGCCCTTGGCGCCCGAGGCGTCGCTCGAGGTCATCGTGACCTTGACCTGCATCCGCCGGTAGAGGGTGAGCAGCTTCATCCCGGCCGGGGTCATCTTCGCCGCGAAGGTGCCGTTCCGGCCGAACGGGATCTTGTAGCTGCCGGTCGCGACGCGGACGTTCTTGAGGACGGTCCTCTTGCCGACCTTCTGCTTGACGCGCACCTCGAAGACGGCCTTGCCGTTGCACGACCGGATGACGATCGACGGGCAGCCGACCTTGAGGACCGCCGTGCCCTTCTTGTCGACCTTCGTCGAGGCGGTCAGCATCTGGATCAGCACGAGGTGGGTCGCCGTCGGCTTCTGCGTCGGCTGGGTCGTCGGCACCGGCGTCGGCTTGGTGATCGCCTGCGGGTTCTGCTTGATGATCGGCGGGTGCACGACCTGCGAGACGTCGTTGACGATCGTGACGGTCGCCGAGGCGACCGCGATCACGGCGCCGCCGGTCGCGTTGGTCAGGTTGACCGAGAACGTCCGGTTCGGCTCGATCAGCTGGTTGGCGAGGATCGGGATCGTGATCGTCTTCGTCGTCTGGCCGGGTGCGAAGCTGAGCGTGCCGCTCGTCGCCGTGTAGTTGACGCCCGCCTTCGCCGCGGTCGCACCGGTGCCGTCCGCGGTCGCGTAGTCGACCGAGATCGCGCCGGGCTGCGACGGCTTCAGCGTCACGACGACCGGTACCGAGCCGCCGTGCTTCTGCACCGACGCGTCGCCGATCGAGAGCACCGGCGTCGTCGAGCCCTGCGGGACGATCGTCACCGTCGCCGTGTCGCCGCCGGGGAACGTCGCGTCGGTCGAGGTGAGCTTGACCGTGAACGAGATCGGCGCGGTCGCCGTCGACGCCGGGTTGGCGTTGACGGTCAGGTTGATCTGCTTGTCGTTGATCTCGCCGGGCGCCCAGGTCACGTCGCCGGAGGCGGACGTGTAGTCGGCGGGCGCCGTCGCGGTGCCGTCCTGCGTCTGCCAGTGCACCGTGACCGGGGCCGGGCTCGGCGGCTGCGGGTTCGGGGGTGTCAGCGTCAGCGTCACCTGCACGGGCACCGACCCGCTCGTCGGCTCGGTCACCGGGGTGGGGTTCGTGACGCCGATCGTCGGCTGGTTCGTCGCGCCGCCCGCGGTGCTGTGGATCGTGCACGAGCCGGAGCTCGCGATGATCGTCGCGTTCTGCGGGTTCGTGAGCTGGACGTGGAACTTGCGGTCGCCGGACGGCGGATTGTTCGCCGTCTGCACCGGGACGTTCACCTGGCGCTCGCCGACGGGGATCGTGACGGTGCCCGACGCGGGCGTGTAGTCGCCCGCGACGGTCGAGTCGTCGACGGTCGCCCAGTCGACGGTCGCCGGGAGCGTCGTCGGCGGGTGCGCGCCTCCGAGCGAGATCGGGAACACGGCCTGGTCGCCGCCGTTCACCGGATTCCCGCCGTTGCAGTCGGCGACGCCCATCACCGGCGGCGAGTCCGCCTCGGTGATCGTCCCTGTCACCTGCTCGGTCGCGCCGCCCGCGAGGGTCGCACCCTGCGGGTTCGAGAACGTCACCGTGAAGTCGCGGTTCGTCCCGTAGAGGTTGTCGCGCACCGAGGTGATCTGCACGTCGACGCTCGTGTCGCCGGGATTGAAGGTCAGGGTGCCGCTCGGCTGGTTCGCAGGCTTCGAGACCGTGTAGTCGCGGCCGCGCTGCGCGGAGCCGTCGGCGACGGCGTAGTCGACGGTGACGGGGTGCCCGGCGGACGCCGGGGCGTTCAGCGAGACGGCGAAGTCGATCGTGTTCGACCCCTTCTCGGAGACGCTCGGCGGATTGGGGGTCGTGACGATGTTCCCGATCTGCCAGTCGTCGTCGACCACGTGCACCTTGGCGGTGGCCGTGCCGATGACGGGGACGCCCGCGGGGTCGTCCGGAACCGTCGGGTCGATCGACGTCAGGGTGACGGTGACGTCGCGGTCGTCCTCGGGAACCGAGTTCGACGCGGTGGGGATGCTCGCCGTCAGCGAGTCCTGACCGGTCGTCACCTGGAACGTCCCGGAGCCTCCGTCGCTCACCGTGTAGTGGACGGTGAAGTCCTGCGTCGCCGCCGGCTGGATCGTGACCGGGAAGCTCCCGGACTGCCCTTCGACGACGGCGGCGGTCGCGTCACCGATCGAGACGGAGGAAGCATCGGCGACGCGGGCTCCGCCGCGTCCCACAACTCCCAAGAGCAACGTGCCGGCGAGCGCGGCGGCGATCGCGACGCGTCCACCCAGTCGGAGCCTGACTCCCATCGAACCTCATCTCCCCCAATGTCGGTTCCACGCCCCCGCGGCGGCCGGTCGACCGGCGGCCGCGACGGCCCCCATAGTGCCCCCTGATCGCCTCGACGAGGGGCTAGGTTTTCCACCTGAATTCGTCTCGGTCCAGCGAACTGTATGCTGCGGCACGCGCTCTGTCGACAGGGTCGACCCCTTGTCGAAAGCCGGCGCGACTGGTAAGACACCAGTGGGGATTTGGGAGAGGAGGACGAGGTTGGTCGAGAGGCTCGGGGGGAGCCTGTTCGGACGAGGGCGCGCGGCGCGTGTGGCCGTGCTGGTCGCCGTCGCCTTCGGGGCCGGCGCCACCCTCAGCCATCCGGCCTTCGCCGACACCGGCACGACGCCGACGGTGACGACGGACACGTCGTCGGGCACGACGACGACCGGCGGCGCGACGACCACCGATCCCTCCGCGTCCGGCGGCACGACGACCGCGACGGCCCCCACCGACCCCGCGGCCTCCGGCGGCACGTCGGCCCCGACCGACCCCGCAGCGGGCGGTTCGACGACGGCGGCCGATCCCACCGCGGGCTCGACCACGACGCCCGACACGAGCGGCTCCGCGACCCCCGCGACGACGAGCGACGGAACGACCGCTCCCGCCGACGGCACGCCGGCGACGACGGACACGTCGACCGCCGCCACGCCGACGACGGACACGCAGACCACCACTCCCACCCCCGCGCCTGCGCCGTCGACCCCCGTCGCCTCTGCACCCCCCGCAGCCCCTGCTCCGGCGCCTGCCCCTGCGCCGCCGGCGACCGCGACGACCCAGAGCATCACGCTGAACGTCGCGACCGACCCGGCGCCCACGCCGACCCCGCCCGCGGCCCCGCCGCCGACGGCGCCGGCGCTCGCGAGCAGCTCGCCCGCCCCGGTCGTGGCGGCGCCCGCCGACGAGGTTCGCATGGTCGACGTCGCGGCGGCCGCGAAGCCGACGCCGAGCCACGCGAGCCCTGCGGCCGCGGCGGTCCACGCGATGCTCAAGGCGACCGCGCTGCTCCATGCACGCGCGGCGGCGGCGCCGAGCTTCGCCTCGACCCGCCTCTCGCTCGACGCCGACGTCCCGGCAAGCGACTACGTGAAGATCGTCGCGCCGGCCGCAGCCGGCGGCGACTCGTCGTCGACCGACTCGTCGAATCCCCCCGCGGCGCCGCCTCGCGCGCCGGGCCTTCCGCCGTCCTCACCGGACACGCCCGGCTCGCTGCTCGGCAGTCCGATCGGCGGCAGTACCGGCGGCGCGATGGTCCTCGTCGCCGCGCTCGTCGGCCTGCTCACACTCTTCCGTCCGCAGTTCACCTCTCGCGTTGCACTGCTCGTCGAGACGCCGCTCGCCTACCGGCGGGCGCTCTCGCTCGAGTGCCCCGGATAGCTCCCCGTCGTCCGACATGGGGTCGGACCGTGGTCCCACACGGTCCGGCGAGACCTGTTGACGAACTGGAGGAGAGGGGAGATGAGAGCAACAAGCACGGAACCTGCGGCAACGGCGGTCGTGATCGATTCGCACCCGCTGCACCAGCAGCGCACGAAGGCGCTGCTACAGCGGCACGACATCGAAGTCGTCGCGTTCTCGGCCGCGTTCGCGCGGGCCGCGGAGCTGGCCGACGTCCACGCCTGCGACCTGATGATCGTCGGGCTGGGCGAGGAGATCGAGGCGGGCACGGTCTACAGCGTGCTGCGCAAGACGCACCGGCGTCGTCCGGAGCTCGTGACCGTGGCGCTCGTCGAGAACGACGACCCGGCGCGGGTCGAGGCGGCGCTCGCCGCCGGCTCGTTCGCGGCGGTCGACCGGTCGACGAGCACCCACGAGGTCGCGCGCCTCGCGCTCGACGCGCTCGCCGAGCGGCGCACGGCGCGCGAACGCGATGCCGTGTGCCCGAGCCGGTCGCGGCTCACGCGTCGCGAGGTGGAGATCCTCCGCCTCGTGGCCGAGGGGAGGTCGAACCGCGAGGTGGCGAAGCTGCTCTGGGTCACCGACCAGACGGTCAAGTTCCACCTGGCGAACACGTACCGGAAGCTCGGCGTGCGGAACCGCTTCGACGCGAGCCAGTGGGCGTTCACCCGCGGGCTCGTCCGGCCGTCGCTGAACGGCGGCGCCCGGACGCTGCGGCCGACGTTCGCGCGGGACTCGGGTCAGGTGCAGGGCGATGCCGTCGCGGTCACGCCGTGACGGCATCGCCTCTTCCGCTCACGCGTGGAAGAAGGCGTTCGCCGTGAGCTCGTAGGGCTTGCGGTTCACCGACGAGCACCGGATCGTCACGGTGAAGTCGCCGCGCTTGCGCACGATCGCCGCGAGCGTGTGCACGTTGCGCTCGCCGGGCAGGTCGACGAACAGCGTCCCGCCCATGCGCATGCTCATCGAGCAGTCCTTCGCTGCGGCCCCGTAGAGCTGCACCTCCAGGCGGCCCGGGGCGAGCGGCAGCCGGACGGTGTCCGTCCTGCGCACGACGCCCGTCGTCACGAGCACCTGCGGCGAGGCGGTCGGCGTCGGCGTGGGCGCCGGTGTGGGGGTGGTGCCCGTGGTCGTCGGAGCGGGCGGCTGCTCGCCTACGAGGCCGAGGTAGTGCGCCGCAGCCCATGCGTCGACCCGGCCCTTGCCGATGCCGTCGACGTGGTGCGCGGTCGCCTCGAGCGCCGCCGCGATCTGGTCCATCCCGAGCTGAGGGCGCAGCGAGACCAGGAGGCCGGCGATTCCGGAGACGGCAGGCGGCGCGAACGACGAGCCGCAGCCCGAGGCGGCGCCGAGCGAGGAGTCGAGCAGCTGGGTGCAGCCGGGGGCGCTGAGCGTGACCGTCGGGCCGCGCGAGGCCCAGCTGTAGAGGTGGTCGCTCTCGTCCGTGCCGGCGACGGAGAGCACGTTCGGGAACGTCGCCCCGTAGGCGGCCGGGTAGAGCGGCGCCGTGTTCCCGCCGTTTCCGGCCGAGGCGACCACGAGCACGTTGTGGCTCTGGGCGTACTCGACGGCCGAGTACTCGTCCGGGTCGTCCTCGTTCGAGGCCAGGCTGACGTTGACGATCCTGGCGCCGTGGTCGACCGCCCAGCGGATCCCGGCCGCGATGTTCGGCGCCACCGCGCCCTGCCGGCCCGCCGCTACGCGCACGGGCATGATCGAGCAGTTCCAGCAGTACCCGGCGATGCCGGCGCCGTTGTTCCCCATCGCGCCGATCACGCTCGAGACCCAGGTTCCGTGCCCGAAGGTGTCTCCGGTCGAGCTGTCGTTGCCCACGATGTCCCAGCCGGGGATGACGTGAGTCATGTCCGGCACCGGAACCGGCGAGAGACCCGTGTCGACCACGGCGATCACGACGCCCGGGTCACCGGTCGTCACCTGCCAGAGGTCCGACGTCCGCGTGAGCCGCTGGCCCCACTCGTACTGCCAGGCCGGGTCGTTCGGGTCAGCGCCGGCGCCGCCCACGCCCGCGAGCAAGGCGACCAGGAGCACGAGCACGGCGGCGGCGAAACGATGCATCGCAACCCACTGTAGTGGGCGATTTCGCAAACGGGGCCCGTCGCGCCGCCGGGACCCCCCGACCTGGCCGTCCGGGTGGTGAAACCTCCTGCAGAGGCTAGGTTTCGAGCCGCAAAACCCTACCCGTTCCCACCCTTGATTTGAGCCCCCGGCGGATCTAGAACATCCGTGGGCCCGCTGCGCGGCTGACGCGGGGCGGGAAATGGGAGAAAAGGGGGTGCGCCTGAACAGAACCTTCTGTGGCCGACGCCACAGCAACTTTCTTGTTCATGCCTTTCCTGAGGGAGAAGGGGGAGAGTTAATGCGTTTCCGCGTCATTGCGACGCTCGCAGTTCTCGTCGCCGCGATCGGGGTGCTCGCCGCTGGCGTTGGCACCGCCGGCGCGTCGGTCGGGAACTACCTCTCCGACCCGCAGACCACGAACATTCCGTGGGTCGCGTGGGCCGGTGAGACGGTGAAGGTGTCCCGCTGCTTCGGGCTCGACAATCCCGAGGTGACGGCGAGCGCCTTCGCGAACTCGTCGTACAACCACGGCTCGCCGATCATCGGCGAGTTCGACAAGTCCGACTGGAGCGGCGCTGTCGATCAGCCGCCGTTCTTCCAGATCGGCACGGGTGACCAGACGTCCCGCCAGGTCCAGCCGACCTGGAACGACAACGGCGGCGTCTGCTTCTCGACCGACGTGACGTCGGAGAAGGCCGGGCTCGAGCGGATCAAGTTCTCGCTCTCGCTCGACCTTGGTCACTTCCTGAACTTCGTTCTCGGTCAGGACGTGATCTTCCAGCAGGACCTGTACGTCATCTGGATGTGGGACTCGGCGCCGACGCTGACCGAGGCCGACACCACGGGTGCGTACCAGGTCGGCGACCCGGGCGGCAACGGCGTGTTCAACCCGATCGCGGATGCGAACGGGCACATGTCGCACCAGCCGGGCCTCCTGAAGGTCCAGGTCACGGGGACGTTCCCGCTCGGGAACGACTACGCGGGCCTCAACCACCCGGTCGTCACGCTTCCGACCGACTGGCCGTGGCTTGCTCAGCACTTCGCTGAGGACTTCACGCTGGCGAGCACCTATCCGGGCTCGACTCCGATGCGCTGGGACATCCACGATGACCAGACCGCGGCGGAGGGTCATGTCGCGTCGAGCGGTTGTGTCGACAAGCCGGCGGCTGTCGAGTCTGTCGACAACTGCATCGGCGCCAACGGCGATCCGGACCTCGGTCCGTTCTCGTCGATCTTCGGCCTGCACTACGACGCGTGGGGCCCGTTCGATCCGATCCGCCCGTTCGAGACGCTGCTTTCTGACGGCGTCCTGAACGCCGACGACGCTCCGATGCCGGCGCTCCGCGTCGACGTCGGGATCACGAACGTCGGTGCGGACCACTCGGTGGGCACCCTGTCGAAGGCCGACAAGAGCCTGATCTTCAACCGGAACGCTCCTGCGTACGGTGGCAACGGCGCCGACCTCGGCGACCCGCACCAGATGTACGCGCCGTTCTACAAGGCGCTCATCCCGGCCGTCGTGCCGATCATCGACTTCAACACCACTTCCGGTGTCGAGGGCTCGATCGGCGGCAACTACGGCAACTGGCTGACGTCTGGGCTCTACGGTCCTGACACGACCATGCAGTATCCGTTCGAGTACGACTACTGGGATACGTTCACGCTCGATCGTCACCTCGGCTACAACGAGTGCAAGGACGTCAGCGGCAACTGGATCTCCCAGCCGAACGGCCCGACTGCGGTTGCGGTCTACACGGACGAGCATGGCCAGGCGTACGTGCAGTTCAACCCGGCCAACGAGGACGGCGAGGGCATCTACCTCACGCCTGACTCGAACGGTCGCTGCGACGTCTACAACGGCCATCTGTCCGGTACCGCGACGATCCAGGCCGAGTCGGTCTACCCGGCTCAGCAGCCGTCGGATCCGTCGAACATGGGCCAGGCCAAGCTCTCTGGTGTCATCACGAAGACCGTGAACTTCACCCCGAGCAAGGTCCTGACCTGCGTCCCGAAGGCCACCAACGAGGCGTACTGCGTCGAGACGGTGACCGACTTCGAGGGCAACCCTGTGAGCGCGGACGTCGAGTTCACGCTGCAGGCGATCCAGGGCTCGCAGCCGAAGAGCTGGGGGCCGGACTACGCGAAGCTGACCGTCGGCGGCGTCACCTATGACCCGTCCGGCCAGTCGCTCCTCCCGGATGGGTGGAACACGGACTTCGTCGACCTGGCGAACAACGCTGATACGGGCCAGGCTGCGATCTACATCCACTCGTCCACGGGGCAGTGCATCGACGTCACGGTTGAGAACCTGGGCACGAGGAACCTCGGCTCGGGCATCACCCGCGACTTCGACTTCAACCCGACCACGGGCCTGCCGTGCTCCGTCCCGGGCTCCACTGACAACAGTGGCGGCACGGGCGGCACCGGCGGCACCGGCGGCACGGGCGGCACGGGCGGTACGGGCGGCACCGGTGGTGCTGTCAACACCGGCTCGTCGGCCGTCGCCACCCCGGTTTCCGTGACGGCTCCTGCTCCGACGGCCGCTTCGGCCCCGGCGCAGGCTGCCTCGCAGACCAAGGTCGTGAAGTCGGTCAAGATGACGCTCGTCTCGGCGCGTGTCATCTCGACGAAGGCCGGCCGCTACCTCACCGTCCGCGTGAACAGCAAGGCGAGCGTTGCCAAGCTGCGCATCACGATGGTGTCGAGCAACGGCAAGAGCCACATCGTGCTTCGGTCGGTGAAGACGAACAAGCTCGTTCGTGTTCCGAACCTGAAGCTCGCTCCGTCTGTCAAGACGGTGCGCGTGGCGATCGCGTAGCGACAAGCGACGCGATACGGCAGTCAAGCGAAGGGCCCGCTCCGGCGGGCCCTTCGCGTTTCTCTAGGGCGTGAAGCGGCGGATGAGCTGGAGCGCGTCGACGCGCCCGTTCGCGACGGCCCCGGGGAGGGCCGCCGACGTCTGCGCGAGCGCGACCGCGACCTCGTCCGCCGAGGCGGCGCCGGCCTCGTAGGCAAGGCCGGCAAGCCCTGCGACGAGGGGCGCGGCGGCGGAGGTGCCGCAGAACGGGCCGAAGCCGCCACCGAGGGCGGTCGTGACGGTGCAGCCGGGTGCGGCGACCGTCACCCACGCACCGCGCGACGACCAGGAGTAGAGGTGGTCGGCCTCGTCCGTGGCGGCGACGGAGACGACGAAGGGATACGACGCCGGGTAGGTGGGTTCGCTGCCGCCCGAGTTTCCCGCTGCGGCGACGACGACCACGCCGAGCTGGTGCGCGTAGGCGATCGCCGCCTCGACGTCCCCGTCCGGGCCGCTCAGGACGAAGCTCATGTTGATCACGTTCGCGCCGTGCTCGGCCGCCCAGCGGATGCCCTGCGCGATCGCGCCGGCGGTCCCGGTCCCGTTCGCGTCGAGCACCTTGATCGGCATGACGAGGCACGACCAGCAGGCGCCCGCGACGCCCTGGCCGTTGTTGCCGCGCGCCGCGATCACGCCCGCCACCATCGTCCCGTGGCCGAACTGGTCGGCGGTGCTGCCGGTCGAGTCGGCGAAGTCGGCGCCGGGCACGAGCGCCCCCTGCAGGTCGGGCTGCGACGGGTCGACGCCGCTGTCGACGACGGCGACGACGACCGGACGCGTCCCCCTGGCGAGCGCCCACGCCTGCGGCGCGCCGATCCGCGCGAGACTCCACTCCTGCGGCCATGCGGGGTCGTCGGGGACGACCTGGGAGGGTGCCGTCGGCGCTGCGGGCACGGTTGCCCTGGCCTTCGCGGGCGCGGCCGGGCGCTTCGGCCTCGGCTTCGCCGGCTTCGCGTGGTGCGGGTGCACCGGGAGGATCCGCAGCGGGGTTGCGATCCCCGCGTCCGCGGCGGGCGCGCCGAATGCCGCGACCGCGGCCGCGCAGACGACGGCGACGGCGACGGCCAAGCTCTTGCCGGACCTCACGATCCGGCTATCGGCAGCCGCGACGGACGGCTTTAGGGGGCTAGCCCGCTACTGGACGTCTTCGCGCGAGACGATCTTGCCGGCGGCATTGTAGCCGATCACCTGCCGCACCCACTTGGCGCAGTTCGTGGGCGCGGGGCAGCCGTAGAGGAAGCCGTTGTCGGTCGTGAGCGGGATCGTCTTCCGCTTCCCCCCGCCGGCGAGCACGATCTTCGTTACGTCGTTCTGGGCGACGCCGCCGATCAGGCCGTTGACGACGGATGTCGTCTCGCGGATCCCCTTCTCGAAGAGGAACGCGGACGGCTTGCAGTGCGAGGTGTACCGCTTGCCCGGGATGAGGACGATGCAGGCGGTCTTGTCTTTCATCTGCGTGACGTAGACGTAGTACTTGCGCTTCTTCGTGTCGACGGCGGTCGCGACGCGGCGCGAGTTCGTCACGTTCGGCGCGAGCGTCTTCGCGATCGGGGGGAGGTTGTCGTACGCCCGGTGGGGGCGCTTGAACGCCTTCAGGTCGTTCGCCAGGTTGGGCGGCCCGGCTGCGACGGCGACAGCCGTCACCGCGAACGCGACCCCCAACGCTCCCCCCACTGTCCGCAGCACGGGCGCACTATAGCCGCACTTTTGCGGGCGCAAGGGCCCGGTTCGCGAGCGGGTCCGGGGTTTACCGAAGCCTTACGAGCGGGCCCGAGCGCCGGTTGACACGTCCTCGCCGCCGCCGTAGGGTCGTTTCACTTTTCTTTGATGGGGTCGAAGGAGGCTGTGCATAACCGGCCCGGGTGCAGGGAGCGACGCCGATGTCGGCACGCGGCTGCGGGACATCCGCATCGCGCGGCGCCGCACGCTCCGCGACGTCGCGGGCGCGGCGGCGCTCAGCGAGAGCTTCTTGAGCCAGGTCGAGCGCGGGCGCGCGGGCGCGAGCATCGAGTCCTTGCGGCGCATCGCGGATGCGCTCGGCGTGACGATTGCGGACCTCTTCCAGGACGCCGGGCCGACGCGACCGCGCGTCGTGCGCCGGGGCGACCGGCCGGCGCTCGCCTTCGGCGTCCTCGGCCGGAAGATGCTTCTGACGCAGAAGCCGCTCCACCACCTCGAGGTGTTCGTCGGGGAGCTCGCGCCCGGCGGGTCGAGCGGCCGGGAGGCGTACACGCACGGGCACTCGGAGGAGCTCGTGGTCGTGCTGCGAGGGCGCGTGGCGCTCGAGCTCGGGAACGAGGTCTACGAGCTCGAGGACGGTGACAGCATCGGCTACTGGAGCTCGACGCCTCACCGAATCTCGACCGTCGGCGACGAGCCGGCGGAGGTCATGTGGGTGATCAGCCCACCCAGCTATTAGGCACGACGGAAGGAGACCGGACATGGAGGGCGAGCACGACCTGGCGGCACACACGATCACGCGTCGGCAGCTCCTGAAGGCAGCCGCGGCCGCCGGGGGAGCGGCCGTCGTCGTAGGCCGCACGGGCGCGGCGCACGCTGCGCGTGCACATCTCGCGGCGGAGTCGGGGGCCCTGCAGGTGCTCGACTGGGCCGGGTACGAGGTGCCGCAGCTCTACGGCCCGTACCTGAAGAAGCACCCGGGCGAGAAGCCGAAGTTCACGTTCATGACGAATGAGGCGAACGCGCTCGCGAAGATGCAGGCAGGGTTCAGACCCGACGTCGTCCGCCCGTACGTCGGCTACGTCCGCGACTTCGCGACGAGTGGGTTCGTGCAGCCGTGGGATCCTCGGCTGATCCCGAACTTCAAGTACCTGAACCCGGTGATGGTGAAGGCGGGCCAGTACCAGGGGAAGCAGTGGGGGATCCCGGCCGACTGGGGCTTCGACGCGATCCTCTACCGCTCCGACAAGGTAAAGCCGAAGGAGCGCTCCTGGAGCCTGCTGCTCGACGACCGGTACGCGGGCCGGATCGCGTGGTTCGACGACCTGAACCAGCTCGTCTGGGCCGGCTACTACCTCGGCTTCAAGACCCCGTACGACCAGTCCGACGAGGAGCTGAAGCGCTCACAGGACCTGCTGATCAAGAAGAAGAAGAACGTGCGCATGTTCTGGTCGTCGGAGACCGACATGGACAACGCGTTCGCGTCGGGCGACATCTGGATCGCGTTCGCGTGGCCGAACGACTGGGTGCTGATGAAGGCGAAGAAGCTGCCGGTCGTCTACATGCGCCCGAAGGAAGGCGCCCTGTCGTGGGTCGGGATGCTCATGCTCGGCAAGGGGACGCCGCGCTACCGGCACGCGCACGACTTCGCCGACGCGTGGAGCTCGGTCAAGTCGGCGGCTTGGCTCGAGAACAACTACGGCTACGGCGAGGCGAACACGAAAGCGCGTCCGTCCTCGAGCGACCTGCTCAAGGTGCTCCAGCTGGCCAACCCGAACGCCGTCCGCGAGCCCAACGCGCACATCGACCGGTACGTCCCGCGCCGGCGGGTCTACGCGAAGATGTGGGAAGAGGTCAAGGCGGCCTGACGAACCGACAGAGAGAAGCGGTGCCTCGCCGGGTCGATCTCCGGACGCCTGCGCTGCTCGGCCTGCCGCTCGGGTGGCTCGGCGTGTTCTTCCTCGTGCCGATCGGGATCGTCGGGGCGTACAGCGTCGACATCCTCTCGATCGTCCCGGGGAGCCACTCCCTCACGTTCGCCGGGTGGCATGACCTCTTCCGGGACCCCGTCTACCTGCGGCTCTTCTGGAAGTCGGTGGAGATGTCGTTCATCGTCTCCGGGGTCGTCGTCGCGTTCGCGTATCCGCTCGCGTACTACCTGGCGCTGAGCGGGACGCCGCGAAAGTACGTGCTGCTGCTCGTGCTGATCGCACCGTTCCTGACCAGCTACCTCCTGCGCGTGCTCGCCTGGAAGGTCATCCTCGGCAATCAGGGTGTGATCAACACGTTCCTCTTCTGGAGCGGCCTTCGCTCGCCCGACCACCCGATCTCCCAGCTCCTCTACAGCCGGTTTGCGGTCATTCTCGTGCTCGCCTACATCTGGCTCCCGTTCGTGGCACTGCCGATCTTCGTCTCGCTCGAGAACCTCGACCGCAGCCTGCTCGAGGCAGCCGCCGACCTCGGCGCGAGCAGATGGCAGGCCTTCCTCCGAGTCACGCTGCCGCTGACGACGCCGGGGATCGTGGCGGCATTCCTGTTCGTGTTCATCCCGACGGTCGGGGAGTTCGTGACGCCGTCGCTCGTTGGCGGCACCACCGGCTACATGTACGGGAACCAGATCACGGACCTGTTCGGGACTGGGTTTCCCGACTGGCGGACGGGTGCGGTGCTCGCGCTGTTCCTGCTCGTCGTCGTGGCCGCACTGACGGCCGTCTTCTCGCGCTTCAACCGGGTCGAGGCGGTGTAGATGGACGTCGCCCTCTCGCGGAATGGCCGGCGCGCGCTCAGGGCGCTCTTCGCCGCGGTCGTCCTCTTCCTCTACGCGCCGATCGTGCTGCTGCTCGTCTTCTCGTTCAACAGCTCGGTGCTGCCGACGTTCCCTCTGAGTGGGTTCACGCTCGAGTGGTACCGGCAGTTCCTCTCGGACGGCGAGCTGCACGGCGCGCTCGAGGCGAGCGCGATCGTCGCTGCGCTCTCGAGTCTCGGTGCCGTCGCCCTCGGGCTCCTCGCGTCGACCGCGATCGCGCGGCGACGGTTCCGCGGCAAGGCCGCGTTATCGGCGCTCCTGCTCAGCCCGCTGGTGATTCCGTACGTGGTGTTCGGCGTGTCGCTGCTCCTGCTCTTCCACACGCTTGGCGTGCAGCGCTCGCTGCTCACGGTCGTGATCGGCCATGTCGTGATCACGCTGCCGTACACGATCCTCGTGCTCGTGCCGCGGCTCCAGCAGATCGACCGTGCACTTGAGGAGGCGGCGTACGACCTCGGTGCCCCGCCGCGAACGACGTTCCTGCTCGTCGTGCTCCCGCTGATCGCGCCCGCGATCGTTTCCTCGTTCCTGATCGCCTTCACGACCTCGTTCGACGAGTACGCGGTCGCCTCGTTCGTCGTCGGCACGCGGAACACGTTCCCGATCTACCTCTACGGCGCCCTGCGTTTCCCAAGCCGTCTGCCGGAGGTGATCGCGGTGGCGGTCGTCGTGCTCTGCGCGTCGCTCGTTGTCGTGATCGCCGCGGAGGCGTGGCGGCGTGTCGCCGAGCGCCGCCTCGTCGGCTAGGGATTCTCGAAGCCGACGGTGCGCGCGGCTGCCGTCACGCATGCGTCGTCGTCGGCCGCTGCGCCGCCGCTTGCGCCGAGGCCGCCGACGAGGCGGCCGTCCACGAAGAGCGGGACGCCGCCCGCGTAGACGACGATCCGCGGGTCGGTCGTGTTCCAGCCCCAGTCGTCGCCGCCGGGTTGCGTGCTCGCGCCGAACGCGCGGGTGGCCGTGCCCCAGAGCACGGCGGTGTACGCCTTCCCCTCCGCAAGCCGCAGCGCCCCGAGGGCGGCCCCGTCCATGCGTTGGGTGGCGACGGTGTTGCCGCCGGCATCGACCACCGCGGCCGCGAGCGCGAGTCCCCGCGTCCCCGCCTCATGCCGTACCCGCTCGAGCAGGTGGAGCGCGAGGCCGAGCGACGGCTGCTGCTGGTCGACGAGCCCTTCCACGAGGCGATCCTACGCCGAACGCGTCCCGCTACACGACGGGATGAGCCGCGCGGCAGAGGATCGCGTCGAGCACGCTCCGGAGCGCCTCCGCCGAGGCGGCGTCGTCGTCGGCGGCCCGCCAGGCGACGACGCCGTCCGGCCGAACCAACGCCGCGCCCGTCGCCGTGATGCCGTACGAGTCGGCGAAGGCGGGCGAGCTCACCCGGTGGACCGTGACCCCTGCGTCCCTCGCCGCATCGAGCCACGCCCTTCCGTCGGGCGCGACGAGCAGCGTGACGTCGCCCGCGACGAGATCGAGGGTGGAAGGCGCTCCGCCGTCCTGCCCGAGCCAGAGATGCGGGGCGCGGGTCCCCGGCGCGCCGCACGACGCGCGAGGGTCGACGTGCACGCTCTCGTCGTCGGGATCCTCGAGCAGCACCGCGGCCGAGCGAACGCGCGTGCCGAGGTCGATCTCGAGGTCGCCGACGATCGGCGCCATTCCGCCGCCTGCCAGGTACGGCGCCGCCCGCGTCACGTACCGCGCGTAGGCCTGCTCGGTCACGAAGAGCGCCGTCGGCCGCCGTTCCGCCTCGTACGTCGCGGGCAGCTCCGGCCCTGCGCGTCCCTGCAGCGTCAGTGCGAGCTTCCACGCCAGGTTGTGCGCGTCCTGGATCCCCGTGTTGCCGCCGTAGCCGCCGTACGGCGGCATCACGTGTGCGGCGTCGCCGGCGAGGAAGATGCGGCCGTCCTGGAAGCGCTCCGCGACGTCGGCCATCGCCTGCCAGCGCATCACGTCGTCGATCTCGACGTCGATCTCGTCGGTGCCGAGACCGGCGTGGACGAGCTCGACGCAGCGCTGCTCGTCGAGGTCCCAGACGTCCGTCACGGGACTCGCCGGGTCGCCGACCGAGTGCACGACGAGGAAGCCGGAGCGGTACGGCTTCTCGATCCGGAAGAAGCCCGCGAAGACGTCGTTCATGACGAGGACGACGCTCAGGTTGCGCCCGCGCAGCAGCGAGCCGACGTCGGCGCGGAAGTAGATCGTGATCGCCTTCGAGAACACGCCGCGCCCGCGCATGCCGATCCCGAGCCGCTCGCGCACCGGGCTGCGGGGCCCGTCGGCGGCGACGACGTAGGCCGACCGCACCGTCGTCAGCCGCCCGCTCTCGCGGTCGCGGACGACGGAGCTGACCCCGTCCGCGTCCTGTTCGATCTCGACGAGCTCCGTCCCGAACCGCACCCGGGCGCCACGCTCCTGCGCCCGGGCCCGCAGCAGCGGCTCGAGGCCGATCTGCGTGACGAAGAGGCGCTCCGACGGGCTCACGTCGCGCACGCCCTCGTTTAGCTTCGGGATGTGCCACGCGAGCTCCTTGCCGGCGAGCGTCTCGACGGACATGATCGCCCCGTCCGGCTCGAACTGCGCGTACGAGCTTCCGCGCACCTGCTCCTCGAGCCCGGCACCGCGGATGATCTCCATCGACCGCTGCAGGATCAGCGCGGCCCGCGGGTGGATCGCGCCGCCCGAATGGCGCTCGACGACGAGCGACTCGACGCCGTGCAGGCCCAGGAGCAGCGCGGTCGTCGTGCCGACGAGGCTCCCGCCGACGACGAGGACCGGTACGTCTTCTTCGGCGCCCAACGCCTCGGATTCTGCGCAGGCGCCGATGCGAGCGTCAACGGCGTTGCCTGCAGTCGTGCGTGGCCGACGCTCGATCCACCGGGAGCCGCCTGCGAGATGCAGAAGAGGCCGAGCGACCGGCCTCTTCGGTTCCGTACGAGGATCCCGGGAGCGGGAGCGACGGGACTCGAACCCGCGACCTCCGGCGTGACAGGCCGGCGTTCTAACCAGCTGAACTACGCCCCCGGTTCGGGCGGCAGTGTAGCGGGCGCCGCGGTAACGAGCACCGACGCCCCGTCGCGCGGGGCGGCGACGGGGACGACGGCGAGGGTGCTCTCGCGGGCGCACCAGTCGACGTCGGCGTCGAGACCGACGCGCCGGAGGTTCTCGGCGCTCGCGCTCGCGGCGAGGGCCTCGGCGGCCGAGGAGAAGCCCGCGGCCAGCGCCGCGGCGGCGACGGCGCTGTCGGCGGGCGTGCCGCCGAGCTCCTGCACGAGCCGGCCCGCGCAGTAGGCGTCGTCGAGCGCGAACGCCCCTTCGACGCCCGCGCAGAGGACGGCGACCTCGCCGGGCGCCTCCGCCCGCACCGCGGCCGCGACCGCGGCGAGGTTCGCGAGCGACCCGACGAGGACCCGCTCGCAGCGGGCGGTCGCGGCGACGAGCAGCCGGGTGCCGTTCGTCGTCGTGAGGACGAGGCGCCGTCCCCCGCCCGCCGCTGCGAGCTCGGCGGGCGAATTGCCGTAGTCGAAGCCGTCGATGCGCACACACCCGCGCTCACCGGCGAGGCGCGCGCCGTCGGCCGCCGCCGCACGCGCGGCGGCGACGTCCGTCGTGCAGACCACCGACTCGAACCCGCCGGCGAGGGCGGCGCAGATCGACGACGAGGCGCGCAGCACGTCGACGGCGATCGCGAGGTCGGCGGCCGGGGCCTCGGCGGGCGTGAACGCAACGGACACGCGCATGGCCGGGAAGGTATCGGCGCGCCGGTACCTAACCTGCGGAGCGTGACGCGCGTGGACTGGATCGCGCTGGCGGTGATCGCTCTCGCCGCACTCGCCGGGCTGCGCCGCGGCCTGATCGCGACGGCGCTCTCGCTCGGCGGCCTCGGCGCGGGGGCGGTCCTCGGCGCGCGGCTCGCGCCGCAGTTCCTCCACGGCGGCTCGAGCTCGCCGTACACGCCGCTCGCGGCGCTCGTCGGCGCGCTGGTCGGCGCCGCACTGCTCGAGACGGTCGCCTCCATGATCGGCTCGGCGGCGCGAAAGAGCCTCTTCGTAATCCCCCCGCTGCGCGTGCTCGACACGATCGGCGGCCTGCTCGCGGGAGCCGCGCTCGGCGCGGCGCTCGTGTGGGTCGCGGCGGCGGTGCTGCTGCAGTTCCCCGGCCAGACGAGGCTCCGGGACGAGGTGCGAGGCTCGCGTGTCGTGCACCGGCTCAACGACATCGCCCCGCCGCGCAGCGTCCTGCGCGCGCTCGCGCGCATCGACCCGCTGCCGTCGATCGCCGGGCCGGCGCCGCCGACGAGACCGCCCGACCGGCGTGCGCTCGCGTCCGCCGCACGCGTCCGCGCGAGCGTCGTCCGCATCACCGCGACCGCGTGCGGCTACGGCGTCGAGGGTTCGGGCTGGGTCGCCCGCCGCCGCCTCGTCGTGACGGCGGCGCACGTCGTCCAGGGCGCGGACGAGATCGCCGCCGGCGGCCACGCGGCGCAGGCGCTCGTCGTCGACCGCAAGGCCGACGTGGCGGTGCTGCGCGTGCCGGGACTGGCCGCGCGTCCGCTGCCGCTGGCCGACGCGCGCTCGGGCGACTCGGTCGCGATCCTCGGCTATCCGGAGAACGGTCCGTTCGACGCCCGCCCGGGCCGCATCGGCTCGACCGCCGACGTCCTCGTGCACGGCTCGCTCCGCGAGGTGACGTCGCTCTCCGGGCTCGTCCGCCACGGCAACTCCGGCGGGCCGGCCGTCAACGCGCGCGGCCAGGTCGAGGCGACGGTCTTCGCAGCCCGCATCGGCTCGGAGGGCGGCTACGGCATTCCCGCAGGGCCGGTCCGCTCGGCGCTCGCGCACGCGAAGCGCCCGGTCTCGACCGGCGCCTGCTCCTAGGCGAAGAGCTCCAGCACGCCGAGCGGCCGCCGGAACGGCGCGACGACGTAGACGCCCGCGGCGAGCGAGCGGGCGCCCTCGATCAGCTCGCGCGCGAGCTCGAGCCCGACCGTGGCCGCCCGCGGTCCGGCCGCTCGATAGCGCTCCTGCACGCGCTCCGGGACGACGATGCCGGGCGTCTCGTTGTGCACGCGGACGGCGAGCTCGAGCGACCGGATCGGCCACACCCCGACGAGGAGCGGCACCGGCACGCCGCCGAACCGGTCGACGAACGCTTCGAGCGGACGAAGGTCGAAGAGCACCTGCGTCATCGCGAACCGGGCGCCCGCCTCGAGCTTCCGCCGGAACCGGTCCAGCTCGAGCTCGAGGTCGTCCGCCGTCGGGTTGACGGCGACGCCGGGGAAGAACGAGGTCGGCGCGTCGATCGCGCGTCCGTGGAAGTCGGTGCCGGCGTTCAGGCGCGAGATCAGCTCGACGAGGCCGATCGCGTCGACGTCGTAGACCGCGCCGGTGCCCGGGTAGTCGCCGGCCTCGGGGGCGTCGCCGGTGACGGCGAGCACGTTGCGCACGCCTTCCGCGTGCGCCCCGAGGAGCGTCGACTCGAGGCCGCTGATCGTCGCGTCGCGCGGCGTCAGGTGCGGCAGGACCTCGATTCCCGCCTCGCGCCGGATCGCCGCCGCCGCGATGATCCCGCTCATCCGTGCGCGGGCGCGCGGGTTGTCGTTCACGTCGACGAGCTGGGCGACGCCCGCCTCGCGGATCCGCCGCGCCGTGTCGACGAGCCCGGCGATGTTGCCGCCGAGCGGCGGGTCGAGCTGGACCGAGACGACGAACTCGCCGGCGGCGAGGAGGCGCGCGAGCTCCGTCGGCTCCTCCGCCGGCGGCACCAGCACGTCGTGCTCCGGCGCACGCGCGGGCGCCCGCGGCGCCGCGACCCGCCCCTCGTCGATCGCTCCGCGGACGGCGGCGATCTGCGCGGGTGTCGTCCCGCAGCAGCCGCCGACGATCCGCGCGCCGAGGGCGCGTGCGCGGGCCGCGAACTCGGCGAAGTACTCGGGCGTCGCGTGCGGGAACGCGACCCGCGCGCCGCTGAACGTGGCGAGGCCGACGTTCGGGAGCGCCGCCAGCCGCGACGACCCGTCCGACATCTGCTCGAGCGCCGCGAGCGCGGCGGCCGGGCCGCGGCCGTGGTTTGCCCCGAACGCAGCAAGGCCGAGTCCGCGCAGCCGCTCCGCGGCCGCCCGTGCGGTCACGCCGCCCAGCGTCGTCGCGTCGCTGTCGAAGCTCATCAGCGCGACGATCGGGAGGGAGGAGACCGAGCGGAGGCCCTCGACGGCCAGCTCGAGCTCGTCGAGGTCGTAGAACGTCTCGAGCATGAAGAGGTCGGCGCCGCGGCCCTCGAGGATCCGCGCCTGCTCCGCGAACGGCTCCGGGTCGTGCGCGGCGGCGGGGCCGATCGCCGCCGCGATGAAGACGTCCCGCCCGGTCACCTCGCGCGCGTCCCGGGCGAGCTTCACCGCCGCCGAGTTGATGCGTTCGAAGTCGTCCTCCAGGTGGTGCTGGGCGAGCTTCCGGCGGCCCGCGCCGAAGGTGTTCGTCTCGACGAGGTCGGCGCCCGCCTCGATGAAGCTGACGTGCACGGCGACGACGGCGTCCGGCGCACGCACGTTCGCCTCCTCGGGGACCCGCAGACCCGGGACGGCGGCTGCGAGCACGACGCCCATCCCGCCGTCGGCGACGAGAGGCGGGCCGGACGCGAGCCGGTCGGCGAAGCTCGCCACGCGCGGAGCGTAGTGAAGGGAGTGAAGCAGCGCGGTGAACCACGCATCGGGGGATGGATCAACCGTCGGGGAACGGCGAGAGTATGGGCATCGCTTCCTAGGGCCCGATGCGGCGGGGCCCACCCGAAGCGGGGCGGACGACCACGAGGACGGCGCCTTTGCGGCGGCGCCGTCCTCGACCTTTTCAGCGGACGCCGAGCCGGCCCACGTAGACGACCCAGCCGCGGGCGCCGCGCACGCTGATGCTCAGCCCGCCGCTTCTCGCCGCGGCCCACGAGACGTCGGAGCCGTGCACCACCGTGCGGATCCGGTTGCCGGCGACGCGCACCGTGGCCTCCGTCGGGGCGAACCGGAGCCGCACGTGAACCGTCGTCCCGCGCTTCACGCGTACCGTCTTCGAGGCGCCGGCGACCGGCGCCCCGCAGCGCCCGCGCCAGCACCACGCCGACACTGCGAGCGGCGTTCCCTGGAGGGTCGCGGGAGGTGGTCCCGCGAGGGCGAGGAGGGTCGACGCGAGTGCGAGCACGGGAGACGAGCGTAGCCCGTCCGCCCGACGAAAAAAATCTCTCCGTTCTTCGGATCCTGATGTATTGTCAGCGGGTCTGAGGGTGAGCCGGAGGAGTGAGGGTGCCGGCTCCGTGCGTAGGTCGTTGTTCCCCCGTCAACGAAACACGTAGCCGGAGGTCGTGCTCGGTGCTCACTGTCGACATTGCTCTTCCCGACGTCGAGGAACTCCAGAAGCTCGTCGAGGCGGGAAAGGAGAAGGGCTTCCTCACCTACGACGAGATCGTCAAGGGGCTCGAGGAGGTCGAGCTCACGAAGGAGCAGGTCGAGGACTTCACGACGTACCTGATCGACCACGGCGTCGAGCTCGTCGAGGGCGAGGACCACAAGCGGCTGCCGCACGAGCAACCGCTCGTCGAGGAAGAGGTGAAGGCGGCGCCGAAGCTCGATCTGACGGTCGAGCCGTCGCTCGACTCGCTGCGGCTCTACCTGCGCGAGATCGGCAAGGTGCCGCTGCTCACCGCGGACCAGGAGGTCTACCTGGCGAAGCGGATCGAGCGCGGCGACATGGGGGCGAAGACGCAGATGATCGAGGCGAACCTCCGGCTGGTCGTCTCGATCGCGAAGGGCTACCTCGGGCGCGGCCTCAGCTTCCTCGACCTGATCCAGGAAGGGTCGCTCGGGCTCATCCGGGCGGTCGAGAAGTTCGACTATCGCAAGGGGTACAAGTTCTCGACGTACGCGACCTGGTGGATCCGCCAGGCCGTGACGCGCGCGATCGCGGACAAGGCGCGCACGATCCGGATTCCGGTGCACATGGTCGAGAAGCTGAACAAGGTCGTGCACATCGAGCGGCAGCTCGTCCAGCGTCTCGGCCGCGAGCCGAGGCCGGAGGAGATCGCCGAGGAGCTCGAGATGACGACCGAGGAGGTGCGCGAGATCCTCAGGATGGCGCAGCACCCCGTCTCCCTCGAGAAGCCGATCGGCGAGGAGGAGGACTCCGAGCTGGGCGACTTCGTCGAGGACGAGAACACCGAGACGCCGGACGAGGCCGCATCGCTGACCCTCCGCCGCTCCGACATCCTGAACGCGCTGAACGCGCTCCCCGAGCGCGAGCGGCAGGTGATCGAGCTGCGCTTCGGGCTGACCGGCGGTCAGCCGTGCACGCTCGAGGAGGTCGGGAAGGCGTTCGGCGTCACGCGCGAGCGGATCCGGCAGATCGAGAACAACACGCTGAAGAAGCTCGAGGGCCTCCCCGAGGCCCAGGCGCTCCGCGACTGCGTCTAGCTGTTCGCGCGCGCAGCCGGCACGAAGAGCCGGCAGTGAGGGCACTTGAAGCCGCGGTAGCGCTCGGCGCCGCCCGCGATCAGGCTGGCGCTGAAGCGCTTCTTGCAGTGCGGGCAGACGATCTCGGCTGCGTCGTCGGCGGGTGGTTCCTGGGCCATGCCCTCACGGTAGCGGTCGGCGCTCAGGCCACGGTGACCGACTCGATCCGCACGTCGTCGCGGGGGCGGTCGCCGGGTCCGGTCTCGACCTGCGAGATCCCGTCGACGACGTCCATCCCCGAGGTGACGCGGCCGAAGACGGTGTGCTTGCCGTCGAGCCACGGGCACGCGCCGGCAGTGACGATGAAGAACTGGGAGCCGTTCGTGTTCGGGCCGGCGTTCGCCATCGCGAGAGCGCCGCGCTCGACCGGGTGGTCGTTGAACTCGTCCTCGAACTGGTAGCCCGGGCCGCCCGAGCCCGTGCCCGTCGGGTCGCCGCCCTGGATCATGAAGTCCTCGATCACGCGGTGGAAGATGACACCGTCGTAGAAGCCGTCGCCGGCGAGCTTCTTGAAGTTCTCGACCGTCTTGGGGGCGTCCTCGTCGAACAGCTCGAGCTCGATCGTGCCGTGGCTGGTCTGCATCGTGGCGTTTGTCATGCGAGGCATGGAAGCACGTACGCTCCCGGCGTGGCGACGATGACCGACCTCGACGAGCTCGCGCTGGCGCTGCCCGAGACGACGAGGGACGACTCCGACGAGGGTCGGCCCTCGTACCTCGTCCACGGCAAGTGGTTCTGCTTCCACCGTCGTCCCCGTCCGGACGCGGTCGATCCCCGGACCGGCGAGCGCCTCTCAGACGTGCTCGTCTTCCGCGTCGACGGCCAGGAGGTGAAGGACCTGCTGCTCGCCGATCCGCGCGGCGTCTTCTTCACCACGCCGCACTGGAACGGCTTCCCCGCGGTGCTCGTCCGGATCCCGCAGCTGAAGCGCATCCCCCGCGCCGAGCTGCGCGACCTGGTCGTCGACGCCTGGCTGACGCGCGCGCAGAAGCGTGTGGCGAAGGCGTGGCTCGCGGAGAACGAGCGATGACGACCTCGATGGGCAGCGCCGACTGGGACCGCCGCTACGCCGGCCGGGAGCTCCTCTGGACCGCCCGGCCGAACCGCTTCCTGGTGGCCGAGACGGAGGCGCTCGCGCCGGGGCGTGCGCTCGACCTCGCCTGCGGGGAGGGACGGAACGCCGTCTGGCTCGCCGAGCGTGGGTGGCGCGTGACGGCCGTCGACTTCTCCGGTGTCGCGCTCGCGAAGGGACGGGAGCTCGCCGCGGCGCGCGGCGTCGCCGTCGACTGGGTGCGCGCCGACCTGCTCGAGCACCGGCCCGAGCCGTACGGGTTCGATCTCGTCGCCATCCTCTACCTCCAGCTCACCGCGCCCGAGCGGCGGACGGTGCTCCGGCGGGCGGCCGACGCCGTCGCGCCGGGGGGAACGCTCGTGCTCGTCGCGCACGACAGCTCCAACCTCGACCACGGCTGCGGCGGGCCGCAGAGCCCGTCCGTCCTCTACACGCCCGCCGACGTCGCCGCCGACCTCGACGGCAGCGGCCTCGCACTCGAGCGTGCCGACGTCGTCGAACGGCCGGTCGAGGGAGAGGGCGTCGCGCTCGACGCGCTCGTGCGCGCGCGCCGACCCGCGCCCTAGGTGAGCAGGCAAGCCGCGCGGTGGCCCGCCGCCGTCGGCTCGAGCAGCGGCTCCTCCACGCGGCAGCGCCCCTCGGCCACCGGGCAGCGCGGATGGAAGCGGCAGCCGCTCGGGATCCGCACGGCGTCGGGGGTTTCGCCGCGCAGCACGACGCCCCCGTGCCGCTCGCGCGGGTCGCGCCGCGGGACGACCGAGAGGAGCGCCTTCGTGTACGGGTGCTGCGGGGAGCGCACGACCGCCGCCGCGGGTCCCTCCTCGACGATCCGGCCGAGGTACATGACGGCGATGCGGTCCGCGAAGCGGGCGGCCGTCGACAGGTCGTGGGTGATCATCAGGATCGCGAGGCCGCTCCGCTTCAGCCCGTCGAGCAGCGAGAGGACGCCCGCGCGCACCGACACGTCGAGCATCGACACCGGCTCGTCCGCGACGAGGAGCGCCGGCTCGAGGACGAGCGCCGCGGCGATCGCGACGCGCTGGCGCTGGCCGCCGGAGAGCTCGTGCGGGTAGCGCTCGAGGTACAGCTCGGGCGGCGTCAACTCGACCCGCTCGAGCGCCTCGCGGACGCGCCGGGCGCGCTCCTCGCGTGAGCCGCCGAGCCGGTGGATCGCGAGCGGCTCCTCGACCGCCTGGCGCACGCGCAGCCGCGGGTCGAGCGACTCGTAGGGATCCTGGTAGACCATCTGGATCCTGCGCCGCAGTGGACGCAGCGTCCGCACGGACGCCTTCGTGACGTCGCGCCCCTCGAAGCGGATCGCCCCTCCCTCGGCGTCGACGAGGCGCATCACCGCCTGGGCCGTCGAGGTCTTGCCGCAGCCCGACTCTCCGACGAGCGCGACCATCTCGCCGGCCCCGACGGCGAACGAGACGCCGTCGACGGCGTGCACGCTCGTCGGCGGCCGGCGCGCGATCGTGCCGACGATCCCACGCGGCACCGGGTAGCGCACGACGAGGTCGTCGACCTCGAGCAGCGACGTGCTCACCGAACGACGGCCTCTGTGAGGTGGCACGCGGCGGCGCGGCCGCTCGGCAGCGCGGCGAGCGCGGGCGCTTCCACCGTGCAGCGGTCGAACACGCGGTCGCAGCGCGGCGCGAACGGGCAGCCGGCGAGCGGCCGGTCGAGCCGCGGCGGCGCGCCCGGAATCGACACGACCGGGCCCTCGAGGTCGTCGAGGTCGGGGGTCGCCGCGAAGAGGAGCCGCGTGTACGGGTGCTGCGGGTCGTGGTAGAGGACCTCGACGGGCCCCTGCTCGACCACGCGCCCCGCGTACATGACGACGCCCCGGTCGCACAGCTGCGCGACGACCGGCAGGTCGTGCGTCACCAGCACGAGGGCGAGACCGAAGTCGCGGCAGAGGCCGTCCAGGAGCTCGAGGATCTGCGCCTGCACCATCACGTCGAGCGCGGTCGTCGGTTCGTCCGCGATCAGCACCTTCGGCTTGCACGACAGCGCCATCGCGATTGCCGCACGCTGGCGCATGCCCCCGGACAGCTCGTGGGGGAACCGGCCGCCCCGCCGAGCGGGGATTCCGACCGCCTCGAGGAGCGCTCCCGCCTCGGCGCGTGCGGCCGCACCGTGTGCGACCCCGTGCAGCTCGAGCGCCTCGACGATCTGGGCGCCGACCGTGCGCACGGGGTTGAGCGCGTTCATCGCGCCCTGGAAGACGATCGCCACGTCGACCCACCGGTGGGGGCGGATCGTCGCCTCCCCGCCCGCGAGGACGTCCTCGCCCTCGAGCAGGATCCGGCCCGCGACCGACGCGCTCGGGGGCAGTAGCCCGAGCACGGCGAGCGCCGTCGTCGTCTTGCCGCAGCCGGATTCGCCGACAAGCCCCAGCCGCTCGCCGCGCTCCAGCGTGAAGCCGACGCCCTGGACGGCGTGCAGCTCGCCGCCGTCCGCGAGGTCGAACCAGACGTGCAGGTCCTCGACCTGGAGGAGCGGCCTCACGAGGCTCCCGGGCGGCCGACGGGCGGCCGGAGGCGGAACGTTCGTGCGGAGAGGTGCGCCACCGCGAGGCGCGGGTTGAGCGCGTCCTCGAGCGCTCCGCCGACGAGGCTGCAGCCGAGGATGATCAGCGCGACGAGCGCACCGGGCGGCACGATCGCCCACCAGGCGCCCGACGAGATGGCGGCGCGCTGGAAGGCGTTCTCGATCACCTTTCCGAGCGACGTCCGGCTCGGGTCGCCGAGGCCGAGGAACGAGAGGGCCGTCTCGTCGAAGATCGCGACGGCGACTGTGAGGACCGTGTTCGCGATCAGGAGCGGCGCCACCTGCGGCAGCACGTGACGCACGACGATTCGCACGTGCCCCGCCCCGAGCGCCCGCGCCCGCTTCACGTAGACGCGCTCGCGCACGCTCTTCACCTGTGCGCGGAGGACGCGGGCCGTGCCGGTCCAGAGCAGGATCCCGATCACGATCACGATATGGAAGAGGCTCGGGCCCCAGATCGCCGCCACGACGATCATCAGCGGTACGTCGGGGATGACGAGGAAGTAGTCGGTGATGCGCATGAGGATCGTGTCCGTCTTGCCGCCGAAGTAGCCGGCGAGCACGCCGACCGTCCCGCCGATCGCCATCGAGACGAGCGTCGCCGCGAAGCCGACCACGAGCGAGATCCGCGCGCCCCACATGAGGAGCGTCACCATGTCGATGCCGCCGTCGTCGAGGCCGAGCGGGTGGGTCCAGGAAGGCCGGCCGAAGACGGGCCCCGCCTGCGTGTGCAGGCCGTACGGCGCGAGCCACGGGGCGAGCAGCGCGGCAAGCGCGACGAGCCCGAGAATCGTCGCGCCGAGACTCGCCGACGGCCGCCGGCGGAGCGTCCGCAGCAGGAACGTCCCGCGGCCCGGGGCGACCTCCGCCGCCTCGGCGACCCCCGGCTCGTTCACGACGACGCTCACTCCGTGATCCTCGGATCGAGCTTGAAGTAGAGGAGGTCGGCGACGAGGTTGAAGAAGACGACGGAGATGGTCAGCAGCAGAAACGCGCCCTGCAGCATCGGGTAGTCGCGCTGCAGCACCGCCTCGTAGACGGCGCGGCCGATGCCGGGCCACGAGAAGACGGTCTCGATCAGGATCGCGCCGGCGACGATGTAGCCGAGGGACAGCGCGACCAGCGTCGCCACCGGCAGCATCGCGTTCCGCAGCGCATGACGGCGGACGATCGTCCACGGCTTGAGACCCTTCGCGCGCGCGGTGAGGATGTAGTCCTCGCCGAGCGTCTCCAGCATCGCGGAGCGGACGATCAGCGTGTACTCGCCGTAGAGCACGAGCCCGAGCGTCAGCGAGGGGAGCACGATGTGCGACGCGAGGTCCTTCAGGTGCGTCCAGAACGACGGGTCGATCAGGAACTCGTTGGTCATTCCGCCGGTCGGGAGCGTTCCGGCGAAGATGATCACCAGCATCAACCCGAGCCAGTGCGTCGGCATCGAGTAGAAGCCGAGCGCCGTCGTGACCGTCGCCGCCTCGGTCGGGGTTCCGCGCCGCCACGCGGCGATCACACCGGTCAACGTGCCGACGACGATCGCGAACAGCGTGCCCAGCAGCACCATCGGCAGCGTGTTCATGAGCGCGGTACGGAGGTTGCTCCAGACCGGCTGCTCGTTCGCGAACGAGACGCCCAGATTGCCGTGCGCGAGCTCGCGCAGGTAGATCACGTACTGCGTCAGCTTCGGCTTGTCGAGGCCGAACTGCTGCTTCAGCGCGTGGCGCAGCTCGGGTGTCGCGTGCGGCACGCGCGAGAGGTCGGAGACCGCGCTGCCCGGCGCCAGGCGGAAGAGCGCGAAGTTGAGCGTCACGGCGACCAGCACGGTCACCACCGCGAATCCGGTGCGCTTGATGACGTAGTCGGCGCCTCTCAAGCGGAGGCTCCTACTTCTGGTGCACGCTCGTCAGGCTCAGCTTCGAGAGGGAGTTGAACGGCCCCTGGGGCGACGGGACGAGCCCGACCCAGTTCGGGCTGTTCGCGCTGACGTGGTCCTGCGTCGCGAGCCAGAGATACGGCTTCCTCTGCTGCAGGTACCTCTGCATCTGCCGGACGATCGCGCGCCGCTTCGCCTGGTTCGGCGTCAGCTGCTGCTTCGAATAGAGCGCGTCGTAGCGCTTGTCGCAGAAGCCGCTGTCGCTCCAGCCGTTGTACTGGTCGCACGTCACGACGGAGAGCATGAAATCGGGGTCGATCAGCGCGACCCAGTCCCACATCGCGAGGTCGAACGAGAGGTACTTCCCGTTCGGCGCGGTGATCGCGTCGAAGGCGGCGCTGGAGTCGAGCGAGCGCTGCTTCAGCTCGACGCCGATCTTGCGGAACGACGCCTGGATGATCTGGAACGTCCGGTTGACGCTCGAGACGTCGGTCGGTGTGATCACCTCGTACGACATCTTCTGACCGTTCGCTGTGCGGATGCCGCCGGAGCCGCGCTTGTAGCCCAGCGAGTCGAGGATCGCGTTCGCCTTCACGAGGTCGTACGGCGTCGGCTTGACCGACGGGTCGTACCAGTCGCCGGTCGCCGGCGGAATGATCGACGCGCCGGGCTTCGCCGTCCCGAGGAAGACGACGCGGACGATCTGCGCGCGATCGATCGCGTGATCGAGCGCCGTCCGCACGCGCGGGTCGAGCAGCTCCCTGTGCTTCGGCTTCTTCGGGTTCGAGTTGATGATGAAGTCGGTCTGGTCGACGCCGGGGACGTCGGTGACGACGAACCCCGAGCTGCGCAGGGTCTTGATGGCGGTCGCCGGCACGTCCTCGATCGCGTCGATGTCGTGTGCCTTCAGCGCCGAGACGAGCGCGTCGTCGTTGGAGAACATCTGCAGGCCGAACCCATCCGCCTGCGGCCTGGGGCCGTAGAACGAGTCGTTGCGCTGGAAGAGCGCGATCTGGTCCTTCGTGAACTTGACGAGCTTGTACGGTCCCGCCCCGACGACCGGTGCCGAGTTCGCGAACGTCTTCAGGTCGGCGCCCTTGTGCCCGGTGTGGGCCTGCCAGATGTGCTTCGGCAGGATGGCGAACTGCTGGAACTGGCCGAGGACGTTGCCGGCGGCGGCCGCGTAGTGGACGACGAGGGTCGTCGGGTTCGGCGCCTCGGCGCGCGTGATGTGCGCAATCAGGCCGGCGGCGTTCGCCGCGCCGGTCGCCTTGTACTTGATGTCGGTGTTGATCGTCCAGGCGGCGTCGAGCGCCGTCAGCGGCTGCCCGTCCGTCCACGTTGCGCCCTTGACGGTCGTGAACGTCCAGGTCTTGCCGCCGTTCCCGACCGTCCAGGAGCGCGCGAAGTCGCCGACGAACCTCCGGTTCGCGCGGTCGTACTGCACGAGGAGGGGATAGATGTACTCGAACGTCGAGTACGCGTCCTGGTTGAACGCGACGTACGGGTTGAGCGAGTCGATGCGCGAGCTCGTGCCGAGCCGGAACGTGCCGCCGCTCTTCGTCGCCGAGCCCGTGGCCGTCGCGGCGAAGATCGAAACCGCGGTGGCGATCGCCGCCGCCGGAATCGCCGCCGCCCACCGTCTCGTCATCGTGCCCTCCTCGTCAGGTTCGGAACGGGGACTCGTCCACCGTCAGCGTCCGCGCATCGGCGTCGAGCGTACAACGGACCCCGAGCGGAATGGAAGCGAGGTGCTTGCCGTGGCCGAGCGGGAGCTTGTAGAGGACGGGCACTCCGAGGTGCGCGAGATGCTTGTCGAGGACGTCCTCGATCGATTTCCCGGCGCGCCAGTCGGAGACGTCGCGCGGGAGATCACCGTAGTCGCAACGGTGCATGTCGCCGACGACGACGCCGAGCACGCCGTCGAGCTTGCCCGCATGGCGGAGCTGCGTCAGCTGGCCGTCGACGTAGTACGGCGGGGCGAGCGTGTCCTCGAAGAAGAGGATCGCGCCGTCCGTCTGGAGCTCCCACGGTGTGCCCAGGGTCTGCATGAGCAGCCACAGGCACCCGCCCACGAGCGGGCCCGTCGCCCGTCCGGGCGCGATCGCCCGCACGTACGGGTCGTCGGGGTCTGGGGGCACCTCGCCGACGGCGTCGCCGCGCAGCACCTGCAGCAGCCGCTCGCGGCTGAACGCCGTGGCGTCCTTCTCGCCGACGCCGACAAGGCCGTAGCCGTAGAACGTCGGGAACCCGGCGCGCTGGCGGATCGGCACGTGCAGCGAGGTGATGTCGCTGTAGCCGACGAACGGCTTCGGACTCTCGGCGAGCAGCTCGAAGTCGAGGTGGGGGAGCAGCTCGCTCGAGCCGAAGCCGCCCTGCAGCGACTGCACGACGTCGACGTCGGGGTCGGCGAAGAGCGCATGCAGGTCCTCCGCGCGCTGCCTCGCGTCGCCGGCGACGTAGTCGTCGCGCGCATGCACACCCGGCGCGAGCTGCACGCGGTAGCCCTGTGACTCCCACCACTCGACACCGCGTTCCAGCTCGGAGCGGAGGTCGTACGGGCTCGCGCAGGCGGCCACCCCGATTGTCCCGCCGTCCGGAAGCGGCTTCATGCGGCGTTTCTACACGCTCCGCGCCTGAGAGGAGCCAGACTGCAGTCAGACTCGGCCGCTCGCGCCTCGCTCGAGCCCCTCGAGAGCCGCCGCGACGAGGTGGCCGATCGTCTCGAGGTCGTAGCCGCCCTCCTGGACGACGACGGTCGGGAGGCCGAGCGCGCCCAGGATCCTGCCCGCCTCGCGGTACCCGCGGGCCGTCACCTGCAGCGGGCTCTCCGGGTCGGCGGCCGCCGCGTCGACGCCGAGCGCGAGGACGAGTGCGCGGGCGTTCGCCGCGAAGGACGCCGCCTCGCGAACGGCCGCGAGCCAGTCGTCGTCGCCGGTCCCCGGCGCGAGCGGCAGGTTGAGGTTCGCCCCGTCGCTCTCGGCGGCGAAGCCGAGGAAGTGCGGGAACCAGCCCGCGCCAGGGTCGACGTGCACCGACGCGGTGCGCACGTCGTCGCGGCCGCGGAAGAGCTCCTGCGTGCCGTTGCCGTGGTGGGCGTCGACGTCGACCACCGCGACGGGGCCGCCGAAGCGGCGGAGGAGCTCGGCGGCGGCGACCGCGGTGTTGTTGAGGTAGCACGAGCCGCCGTACGCGGCGCGGAGGGCGTGGTGCCCCGGCGGCCGGCAGCACGCGTACGCGAGCGGCTCGCCGGCCGTGACGAGGTCGACGGCGGTCAGCGCGACGTCCACGGCAGCGCGCGCCGCGCGCCAGGTACCGGGGCCGACGAGGGTCATCGTGTCGTACGCGAAGAGACCCGGCCGCGCCCACACCGCACTGGGGGTCGCAGGCGCACCCGCGGTCAGCGACCGATGTGCGAAGACGTACGGCACGACCCTGTCGCTCGGCAGGCCCGCGGCGGCCCACTCCTCCCACACCTCCCGCAGGAACGCGACCAGCCGCTCGTCGTGCACTGCGAGCAGCGGCTCGTCCCCGTGCGCCGCCGCGGCGACCTCGCGCCCACCCGCCTCGAGCAGCGACGCGCGGATCCGCTCCGCACGGGCCGGCACCTCCGTCCCGGGCGTGCGGACGCCCACCCACACCTCGCCGCCGGGCTCGTGCGCGAGGCAGTCGTCGCTCCAGACGAACGGCACCACTAGGCTCGCACCATGACACGGCCGCGCGACGACGGCATCGTGATCGGCAGGCTCGAGCCGGGCCCGCGCAACTCGATCGGCGACGTCGGCGTCGCCGTCGGGCACGTGACGGTCGAATGCACCGGCGTGACCGCCGTCGTCCCGCCCCTCTTGCCGGCGCCCGCCGGCACGGCGGTCCTGAACGGTGCGGGCGAGCTGACGGGTTCGCTCGAGATCCGGGAGTGGGGGCTTCTCGAGACACCGGTCTACCTCACGTCGACGCACGCCGTCGGTCGCGTCTACGACGGCGCCGTCTCGGTCGCGCTCGCAGCCGACCCGCGAGTCGGTGTCGACGACGTCGTCATCCCCGTGGTCGGCGAGTGCGACGACAGCTGGCTGAGCGACGCGCGCGTGCCGCACGTGCAGGCGGCGGACGTGGCGCGGGCCGTCGCGTCGGCGAGCCTCGACGTCGAGGAAGGCGCCGTCGGGGCCGGCAAGGGGATGATCGCCTTCCACTGGAAAGGCGGCATCGGCTCGTCCAGCAGGCGTGCCGGCGACGCGACCGTCGGCGCGCTGGTGCTCGCGAACTTCGGCACGCCGGAACAGCTGCGCGTCGACGGCGTGCCCGTCGGGCGCCTCCTCGAGGAGCAGGGCGCGGGGCCGCCGCATCCCGGCGGCAGCTGCATCGCCGTCCTCGCCACCGACGCGCCGCTCGCGCCGCAGCAGCTCGAGCGCCTCGCGCGCCGGGCCGGGCTCGGGCTCGCGCGCACCGGCTCTGTCGCCCACCACGGGAGCGGCGAGATCTTCCTCGCGTTCACGACCGCGGACGGGCGTTCGTTCCCGGACCACGGGCTCGACCCGCTGTTCGAGGCTGCGGTCGACGCGACCGAGGAGGCGGTGCTGAGCGCGCTCTGGTCGGCGGTCGACACGACGGGCCGCGAGGGGCGCGTTGTCCCCGCACTGCCGCGGGAGCGGGTCCTGAACCTGGTTCAGGTCTTCGGACGCGGGCGGTAGCGGCCGCCGTACATCGGCAGCTCGATGCCCGGGCCCACGCGGTCCATCTCGTCCCACAGCCGGTTCAGGCCGAAGCTGCCGCGCTCGCGCACGCGCGCGACCGTCTCGAGATCCAGCACCGCGGTGACGACCTCCTCGCCGTCGCCTGCCTGGTAGCGCACGGCGCCCTCTGCGTCCACCACGAGCGAGCGGCCGTTGCCGACCGGCGCGGCCGCGTTCACGTTGACGACGCACACCTGGTTGACGATCGCGTTCGCGCGTGCGACCACCACCTCCGCGTCGCGGTCAGAGGTGCCGGTGAGCGTCACCTGGAAGATCGCCTCCGCGCCGAGCCACGCGAGACCGCGGAACACCTCCGGGAAGACGCCGTCGTGGCAGATCGCGAGGCCGAGGCGGCCGACACCGCCGATGTCGAAGCACACGAGCTCCGTCCCGGGCTGCGTCGTCTCGTACGGCTGCCACGGAAAGCACTTGCGGTAGCGCGCGACGAGCTCGCCGTGCGGCGAAAGCACGATCGCGGTGTTCGCGACGGCGTCGCCCACCCGCTCGTAGACGCTGCCGGGGAGGAGCCAGAGGCCGGTCTCGCGCGCGAGCGCGCCGAGGCGTTCCGTGATCGGTCCGGGCACGTCGACTGCGAGCTCTGCAGGCGAGGTCCCGCCCTCCTCGAGGAGCGGCGGCAGCGCCATGAGGTGCAGCTCCGGCGCGACGACGAGCTCCAGTCCGTCGAAGGTCTCCCGGAGTGCGCGCACACGCTGCTCGAACTGCGCCAGCGTCGCGGCCGGATCGCCCGGGATGCCCGCGGTCTGCAGCGCGGCGACGGAGAGCGAGCGAGCTGCCATTTCGTGAGATGGTATGCGGCGGTGGCGACGCGCCTCACGTACACGACGGGCGAGCGCAGCGCGGAGCTGGACCGCGCGTTCGAGTCGGCGCTCGCCGAGGTGCGCGCATCGGAGCCCGAGCCGCTCGCCCATCTCGTCGGCGGGCGCGATGTCGAGACAGGTGCCGTCTTCGAGCGCGAGGACCCGTCGCGGCGCGCGAGCGTGGCAAGCCGTGCGCGGGAGGGGGGAGAGCTGGCGGCGACGGCGGTCGAGCGGGCGCGCGAGGCGCAGCGCGAGTGGCGGCGGCTGCCGTACGAGGACCGCCTCGCACTGCTCCGCGCGGCGGCCCGGCTGATCGACGAGCGGAAGCTCGAGCTTGCGGCGGCCGTGACGATGGAGGCCGGCAAGGTCCGCACGGAGTCGATCGCGGAGGTCGAGGAGGCGATCGACCTGATCGAGACGTACTGCGCGCAGGTCGAGGCCACGGACGGCCTCGTGCACGAGCTCGGGACCCTCTCGGCCGGCGAGCGGAACACCGACGTCCTCCGCCCGTACGGCGTCTTCGGCGTGATCGCGCCGTTCAACTTCCCGTTCGCGCTCGCCTTCGGCATGACCTCGGCCGCGCTCGCGGCCGGCAACGCGGTCGTCCTGAAGCCGCCCGAGGAGGCGCCGCGCTCCGGCGGCGCCGTCGCGCTCCTCCTCGCCGAGGCGGGCGTGCCCGACGGCGTGATCTCGCTCGTGCACGGCGGCCCCGAGACGGGCGCCGCGCTCGTCGGCGCAGGCGTCGACGGGATCGCCTTCACCGGCTCGGCCGAGGTGGGGCGCGGAATCGCGCGCCGGCTCGCGGAGGGGCCGTTCCCGAGGCCCGTGCTCGCCGAGATGGGCGGCAAGAACGCCGCCGTCGTGGGCGCGAGCGCGGACCTCGACGCCGCGGCCGAGGGCATCGCCCGCGCAGCCTTCGGCTTCTCCGGCCAGAAGTGCAGCGCGTGCTCCCGCGCGATCGTCGTCGATGCCGTGCACGACGAGCTCGTCGAGCGCCTCGCCGCGCAGGCGGCCGCGTACACGGTCGGCGATCCCGCCGACGCCGACGTCGCCACGGGGCCGGTCGTGAACGCGCAGGCGGTCGAGCGTTTCGAGCGGTCGGTCGCGGCGGCGCTGGCGGACGGCCGCGTCGCCGCCGGCGGCCGGCGGGCCGGCGACGACGGCTGGTTCGTGGAGCCGACGGTCGTCGCGGGCCTGCCGCCGGGGCACGCCCTCGCGCGCGACGAGCTCTTCCTCCCGTTCCTCGTCGTCGTCCGCGTGCCGGACTTCGAGGCGGCACTCGCGGAGGCGAACGCGGTCCCGTACGGGCTCACCGCCGGCGTCTTCTCGCGGGACGAGGCGGAGCTCGACCGGTTTCTCGACGAGATCGAGGCGGGCGTCGTGTACGTCAACCGGCGCGCGGGCGCGACCACCGGAGCGTGGCCGGGCATCCAGTCGTTCTGCGGCTGGAAGTCGAGCGGCCTTACGGGCAAGGGCGGGCTGGGGCCGTACTACGTGCAGCAGTTCGCGCGCGAGCAGAGCCGCACGGTCGTCAGCTAGCCGGGCGGCGCCCGGCACACGGAGGTGCCGGGCGCCGCCACGGGGCTCAGGCCGTGAAGGTGTACGTGGAGCGCGCGCTCCCGTACGAGCTCGACACGGTGACGGCGAAGACGTGTGTCCCCGACGCGAGGCCGGTGTAGCTCTTCGGCGAGCTGCATGCGACCGGCGTGCCGTAGTCGAGCGAGCATGTCGTCGACGTCACAGTGCCGGTCGTCGACCACGTGAAGGTGACCCCCCTCGTCGCGTACGAGCGCGTCACCGACGTGATGTGCACCGTCGGCGCGCCCGACGTCGAGCTCGACGTGACCGTCCAGCTCGCGGAGGCGGTCGTGCTGCCGCTCCCGTTCGACACCGTCACACGGAACGTGTGCGTGCCGACGGCGAGGCCGGTGTAGCTCTTCGGCGAGCTGCACGCGACGGCGGCGGCGCCGTCCAGCGAGCACGTCGTCGAGTTGACCGTGCCGGTCGTGGTCCACGCGAACGAGGCGCTCGTCGAGGTCGTCGAGGACGCCGGCTTCGACGTCAACGAGACCGTCGGCGCGCTCGGCGACGCGCTCGTCACCGACCACGTGTACGACGCGCCGGAGCTGCCGCCCGAGTTGGCGACGCTGACGCGGAACGTGTGCGTGCCGACGGCGAGGCCGGTGTAGCTCTTCGGCGAGCTGCACGCGACGGCGGCGGCGCCGTCGAGCGAGCACGTCGTCGAGGTGACCGTGCCGGTCGTGGTCCACGCGAACGAGGCGCTCGTCGAGGTGGTCGACGAGGCGGGACCCGAGGTGAGCGAGACGGTCGGTGCGCCGGTCCCGCCGCCGCCGGAGCCGGAGTCGACGTACGTCCCGAACTCCTGCGACCAGTAGATGTAGCCGTTCGCCGCGGCGGCGGCGCCGACGCCGGTCGCCCGGTACGACGAGTTCTCGATGTTCGCGCGGTGGCCGGACGAGTTCAGCCACGCCTGCACGACCGCCGACGGTGTCTGGTAGCCGTAGGCGATGTTCTCGCCCCAGCCCACCGAGCCCACCGGGTAGCCGCAGGCGGCGAGACGGTCGCCGACGGTGCGGGCGACCGGCGGTGCCGGGTCGTCGTGCTGCATGTACTGGTACTCGGCCATGTGCCGCGCCTTCCAGACGGCGGCGTTCGTGAGCGTCGGCGAGACCTGGAGCGCGACGAGTCCCATGGACGTGCGGTGGTCGTTGATCAGGGAGACGACCTGCGACGCGAGGTCGGCCCGGTTCGCCGGCCAGGCGGCGCCGGGCGTGCAGTCGCCGACGACGGCGACGGCGGGCGTCGAGCGGACGGCGGCGGTCAGCGTCGCGAGGACGAGAACGGCAACGAGAAGCGCGCCCACGCGGAGCGGGCGCGAGGTGGTGCGGCGATGCATAGACCCCCCAGGATCGGTTTCTCGGACTGGAGCGCGCGGCAGGGTAACAACCCTTCGCCGAACTCGCTTCCGGGCGAACTACGGGGAGATGGGGGGCGTGCCGGAGACGGGCGGCGGGGCCGGCTGCGGGAACCCGGCCCAGCCCTGCTGGGCAAGGCTCGTCAGGCTGCTCGACTCGACGCCGCTGTCGGAGACCGTGAAGACGCTGCCGCCGACGACGAAGGCGCGGCGGATCGGCGCGCGCTGGGCGGCGTCGGTGCCCTGCTCGATCCGTCCGACGAGGTCGATCCCGTGCGCCCGGTCGACGCGGTAGCCGACGGCGCGCTCGGCGAACGGGACGACGACGAGCCCGGTCTTCGGCCAGAAGAGGAACGCGTGGTGGTCGGACTCGGCCTCCGACCAGCCGGGCCCGAGGGTGGCGTGGGCGAGCCGCGCGGGCTTGCGGAGGTTCGAGACGTCGAAGAGCGACAGCTGCGTGCCGAGCGGGCGGCCGTGTTCGTCGACGTCCTGACCGATTCCGAGCAGCAGGTCGGCGGCGACCGGGTGCAGGTAGGCGGAGTAGCCGGGCAGCGTCAGCTCGCCGAGCACACGCGGGGCGGCCGGGTCGGAGAGGTCGACGGTGTAGAGCGGGTCGATCTGCCGGAAGGTGACGACGTAGCCCGTCTCGCCGACGAAGCGGACGGCGTAGACGCGCTCGCCCTTGCCGAGCCCGCCGACGCGGCCCACCTGCGTCAGCGCGCCGTCGCCGGGGCGGAGCGTCGTCAGGAAGGTCTCGCTCTCGCCGCCGGCCTCGCTCCACCACGCCGGCTGCTCGGTGCTGACGACCCGCAGGATTCCCCTGTCCTCCGAGAGCGACCACTGGTTCAGGAGATAGCCGCTCACCGTGCCGCTGCCCCTGTACTGCGTGCGCTCGGCGCTCGAGATGTCGAACCGGTGAATCGTCGTCGCGGCGTCGCTCCGCGCGGTGGTCGGCGACGCCGGCAGGGGCCGGACCGCCCACGGCTCCGTCGCGACGTAGAGGTTGCCGGTGGAGGCGTAGACGATGCGGCCGTCCGTCATCACGCCCGTCGAGTCGACGGGCGCGATGCCCTTCGCGAGGTCGATCGTCAGGATCGTCAGCATCCCGACGCCCGAGAACGCCTTCGGGTGCGTGACGCGGCGGCACTGAACGAGCGGTCTCGGCGCCGCCGGGGCGTGGCCGCGACGGGCGACGCGGTAGGTCGGGAGCCAGCTGCCGAGCTTCGACTGCAGGACAACCTGGCGGTTTCGCTCGCGCGAGGCGGCCTGCTCGGCCGGGGTCGACCCCGCCGGCTGTCCCAGCGGGAGCTCGTCCGGAAGCTGCGTCGAGACGACGACCCGCACGAGGCCGCCAACCATTCGTGCGGTCACGTACGCACCGTCGATCGTGAGCGTGCGCACGACGCGCAGCGCGCTCGGCTTCGAGACGTCCACCTCCGTGAGCACCGTCTTCGTCGGCCTGATCGGCATCACCGTCGCGACGACGCCGGGCAGCGGCTCGGGGAACGTGGTCGTCCGCGTGAGGACGAGCAGGCGGTCGTTCGAGAGCAGGAGCTCCTGGCCGAAGCCGGAGTCGAGCTTCAGCGTGTCGAGCAGGCGCGGCTTGCTCGAGGAGACGTCGACGGACTCGACGCGGCCGTTCGCGACGGCGAAGAGCGTCGTGCCGTCCGTCTTCGCCAGGTCGGGCTCGTCCACGCCCTGCTCCTGGACGTTCGTGCCGGAGTAGTCGACGCCCTCGGTCTTGCCGCCGTCGGAGGCGGCGGCGCTCGGGACTCCGACCGGGAGCGGCGCGACGCCCCCGCCGCCGAAGCCCCAGGGGCCGACCAGCGGGGCCGTGTGCGACCGCGCATAGACGAGCAGCTCGCCGCAGGAGCGGAACGCGACGAGGCGCGCCGCGCGCGGCGAGTCGCCGCGCGCCGGCGTCCTCGTCGCAGCCGCCGCGAAGGCGCAGGCGACGAGGGCGATCGTTGCGACTGCGAGCGCGATGCGTCCGCGGGCCCTCATGTACTCGTTATACGCCCTCGGGGACGGTTTCGTCACGGACCTTCCGTACCCGGCAGACCGCGGGGAAACCCGCGAAAGCGCTGACCCGGCGGTCGGGCGGCGGCGGGATACTTCAGTTGTGGACGACGAGCACGGAGCACGCCGCCCGGTGGGCGACGCGCTCGCTGACGCTGCCGAGCGCGTGCAGGCCGTGCAGCCCGCGCGAGCCGACGACGACGAGGTCGCTGTCGCGCGACCGCTCGACGAGCGCCGCCACCGGCTGCTGAGCGTCGGACACGACCTGGACGGTCGCACCGAGACGCGCTGCGAGCTCGTCCGCCGTCGCCTGCGCGAGACGGGACGGCTCGGACGCGTCGACGCCCACGACCACCCGGCGGGGCTCCCACGTGCCGGGGGCGCCGGGGCGCGCGACGAGGACGGAGCAGGCGGCGTCGTGGAGGAGCTCCGTCGCGGTGTCGCCCATCACGATGCCGAGGAGGCGGCTCGAGTGGCGCCCGCCGATCGCGAGGAGCGTCGCGTCACCGTCGTCGCGCGCGCGGCGGAGGACGTCGACGGGGTCGCCCGGGACGACGCGTGCGGATGCGCAGGGACGGCCGGCGAGCAGCGTCGCCGAGGCGTCGCGCGCCGCCTGCGCCTCGCTCGTCAGCAGCTCGGCCCAGTGAGGCGCGTCGAAGCCGGTCCAGACGGCGGGGCCCGTGTGCAGGGCCGTCACCGCCTCCACCGCGGCGCCCGCCGGTGCGAGCGCCAGCGCCTGGCGGAGCGCCTCGAAGCCCCACTCGGTGCCGTCGACACCGACGACGACGCGGTCGAACACGGCCACGAGCCCACTGTAGTCCTCGCCGCGCGAGAGGTCGGTCGTGGCGACGGTTGCTGAGACCTGGCGGCAGCAGGCCGGTGACGTGGCGTCCGCGCTCGGCGTCGACGTGCGGCGCGGGCTGACGGCGGCGGAGGCCGCAGCCCGTCTCGAGCGCCACGGGCCGAACAGGCTCGACGAGGCGGCGCCGGTGCCCGCGTGGCGGAGGCTCGCCGGCCAGTTCGCCGACCCGCTGATCTACCTGCTGCTCGCCGCGATCGTCGTCGCCGTCGTGGCGTGGGCGCTCGAGCGCGACGAGGCGGCGCCGTACGACGCGATCGTGATCGCTGCGATCGTCGTCGCGAACGCCGTGCTCGGCTTCGTGCAGGAGGCGCGCGCCGAGCACGCCGTCGCGGCGTTGCAGCGCCTGGCGGCGACGAGCGCAAGCGTCCTGCGGGACGGGCGCGAGGAGCGCGTGCCGGCGCTCGACGTCGTCCCGGGCGACCTGCTCGTGCTGGCCGAGGGTGACGCGGTCGCGGCGGACGCCCGCCTGTACGAGGCGTCGCTGCTGATGGTCGCCGAGGCCTCGCTGACGGGGGAGAGCGAGGCCGTGCTCAAGCAGGTCGAGCCGATCGACGGCACGGCGGGAATCGGCGACCGCCTCAACATGGTCTTCAGCGGCACGGCGGTCGCGCGCGGCCGCGGCCGCGCGGTCGTCACCGCGACCGGCATGGCGACCGAGATGGGCAAGGTCGCGCGCCTGCTCGAGAGCACCGAGGCGCAGCCGACGCCGTTGCAGCGCGAGGTCGACCGCATCGGGCGCATGCTCGGGATCGCGGTCGTCGTGATCGCACTGGTCGTCGTCGGCGCGATCCTGCTGACCGCCGACCTCGACACGGCGTCCGACGCCGTCTCGGTGCTGCTCGTCGGCGTCTCGCTCGCCGTCGCCGCGGTCCCGGAAGGACTGCCGGCGGTCCTGTCGGTCGTGCTCGCGCTCGGCGTGCAGCGGATGGCGCGCGAGCGCGCGATCGTGAAGAAGCTCTCGTCCGTCGAGACGCTCGGCTCCGCCTCCGTGATCTGCTCGGACAAGACCGGCACGCTCACGAAGAGCGAGATGACGATCCAGAAGGTCGTCACGGGCTCCGGCGAGGTCGACGTCACCGGCACCGGTTACCGGCCCGAGGGCGAGCTTCTCCACGAGGGGCGGCCGCTCGGCGACGGTGTGCTCCGGGACGAGGTGCGCTGGGTGCTCGCGGCGGGGAGCCTGGCGAACGACGCCGTGCTGCGCGAGGAGGCGGGTGCCTGGACGATCCAGGGCGACCCGACGGAGGCCGCCTTCCTCGCCGCCGAGGCGAAGATCGAGGGCCTGCCGGAGGCGCGGGCGCGCTACGTCCGCGTCGGCGAGGTCCCGTTCACGTCCGAGCGCAAGCTGATGAGCACCGTGCATGCTCTGCCGGACGGCGAGGCGACCGCCGTCGTCACGAAGGGCGCGCCGGACGTGCTGCTCGCGCGCTGCACCGAGGAGCGCGTCGGCGACGAGGTGCATCCGCTCGGCGAGGCGCGGCGGCGGCAGATCCACGCGTCGGTCGAGCGGCTCGGCGACCTCGCGCTGCGGACGCTCGGTGTCGCCTACCGGCCGCTGCCCGCAGGCGCGCGGCCGCCGGAGGACGAGTCGCTCGAGCGCGAGCTCGTGTACCTCGGCACGGTCGGCATCATCGACCCGCCGCGGCCCGAGGCGAAGCACGCGGTCGCGGAGGCGCAGGCGGCAGGCGTGCGTGTACTGATGATCACCGGCGACCACCCGCACACCGCGGCGCGGATCGCGGCCGACCTCGGGATCGCGGCGGAAGGCTCGCGGGTCGTCACCGGGCCGGAGCTCGAGCGGCTCGAGGGGCCCGAGCTCGCTGCGACGGTGCGCGACGCGTCGGTGTACGCGCGCGTCGCGCCGGAGGACAAGCTGCGGATCGTCGGCGCGCTGCAGGCGAACGGCGGCATCGTCGCGATGACCGGGGACGGCGTGAACGACGCGCCGGCCCTCAAGGCGGCGGACATCGGCGTCGCGATGGCGCTGGCGGGGACCGACGTCGCGGCGGAGGCGGCCGACATGATCCTCGCGGACGACAACTTCGCGACCATCGTCGGCGCCGTCCGCGAGGGCCGCGGCATCTTCGCGAACATCCGGAAGTTCCTCCGCTTCCTCCTCTCGTCGAATATCGGGGAGGTCTTCACCATGTTCTTCGGCGTCGTCCTCGCGGGCGCACTCGGCCTCGAGGACACGGGCGAGGCGATCGCGGTGCCGCTGCTCGCGACGCAGATCCTCTGGATCAACCTCCTCACCGACGGCGCACCGGCGCTCGCGCTCGGGATGGACGCGCCGCCGGACGACGTGATGAGCCGGCCGCCGCGGCGGCTCACCGACCGCGTGATCGACGCGGAGATGTGGGTCGGGATCGCGTGGGTGGGCGCCGTGATGGCGGTGGTGACGCTGCTCGCGCTCGACCTGCGGCTCCCCGGCGGGATCGTCGGCGGCTCCGGCAACGTCGTCGAGGCGCGGACGATGGCGTTCACCACGCTCGTGCTCGCGCAGCTCTTCAACTGCTTCAACGCGCGCTCGGACCGCACGAGCGCGTTCCACCGGCTGTTCACGAACAGGCTCCTCTGGGGCGCGGTTGCGCTCTCGGCGCTACTCCAGGTGGCGGTCGTGGAGGTGCCGTTCCTGAACCACGCCTTCGACACGACGCCGCTCGGGCTCGACGAGTGGCTGATCTGCATCGGCCTGGCGAGCGTCGTGCTCCTCGCCGCGGAGGCGAAGAAGCTTGCCGCGCGCACCGTCCGTTCCGCGTAGCCGTCCACGAGCCCGTTCGCGGAACCCGCACACGACCTCCGTGCGCGGCCCGATGTGCCGAGCCTCCGGCGGGCCGAGCGTGGGGTGATGGCCGCGACCGCCCGCGAAGCGGCTCCCCGCGCGCCGGCTCAGGACGGCGGCGATCCGCGCCGTGCGCCCGAGCTCGTCGCGCGCTCGCTCCGGAGCGGGCTCCACGGCATCTCGAGCCGCGAGGCCGAGCGTCGGCTCGTGGCCTACGGGCGGAACGAGCTCGTGCGTCGCGGCGGGCGCCGGTGGCCGCGCCAGCTCGTGGCCCAGCTCGTTCATCCCCTCGCGCTGCTCCTCTGGCTGGCGGCGGCGCTCGCCCTCGTGGCCGGGACGTTCGTCCTCGCCGGCGCGATCCTCGCGGTGATCCTCCTGAACGCCGCGTTCTCCTTCGCGCAGGAGCGGCAGGCCGAGAAGGCGATCGAGGCGCTTCGTCGCTACCTCCCGCAGGAGGCGACCGTCCGCCGCGACGGGCGCGCGGCGCGCGTCGACGCTGCCGAGCTGGTCCCGGGCGACGTGCTCCTCCTGAGCGAGGGCGACCGCATCTCGGCCGACGGTCGGCTGCTCGACGGCGCCGTCGAGGTCGACCTGTCGACGCTCACCGGCGAGTCGCAGCCGGTCCTCAGAGCCGCCGAGTTCGACGACCGCGAGGGACCGCTGCTCGAGGCGCGCCAGCTCGTCTTCAGCGGTACGGCATGCGTCGGCGGGGAAGCTGCCGCGCTCGTGTACGCGACCGGCATGCAGACGGAGCTGGGCCGCATCGCAGCGCTCTCCGAGCGTGTGCGGACCGAGCCGAGCCCGCTCGAGCAACAGGTGCGGCGCGTCGCCTGGCTGATCGCGCTCGTCGCCGTGGCCGCCGGTCTCGCCTTCCTGCCGATCGCGTGGCTCGTCGCCGGGCTGCCGCTCAACGACGCGTTCACGTTCGCGATCGGGCTGATCGTCGCGAACGTGCCGGAAGGCCTGCTGCCGACGCTGACGCTCGCGCTCGCCGTCGGCGTCGCGAGCCTCGCGCGGCGGGGCGCGCTCGTGAAGCGCCTGTCGGGCGTCGAGACGCTCGGCTCGACGACGGTCATCTGCACCGACAAGACCGGCACGCTGACGGAGAACCGGATGCGGCCTGTCCGCGTCTGGACCCCGCTCTCGGAGCTCGACCTCGAGCACGGCCCTGCGCCCGAGCGCGTGCTCGCGGAGGATCCGGTGCTCGGCTTCCTCGGGCGGGCGGTCGCCGCCTGCTCGACCGCCGAGCTCGACCCGGAGCGTGCCGGCAAGTCGCGGGGCGAGGCGACCGAGGTGGGGATGCTCGAGGCGGCGCGCGCGCTCGGCGTCGACACCGACGTCGTCCTCCGCGAGCACCACCGCCGCAAGCTGTACCGCTTCGACGCGAAGCTGCGGCTGATGTCGACCGTGGACGAGCGCGGCGACGGCGGCATCACCGTGCACGTCAAGGGGGCGCCCGAGGAGGTGCTGGCGCGCGCCGCGATGATCGGCGGCCGCGACGACCACCGGCCGATCGCCGACGGCGACCGGGCACAGGTGCTCGACGTCCTCGAGCGCTGGGCGGCGGACGGCCTCCGCGTGCTCGCGGTCGCGCGGCGCCGGCTGCCCGACGGCAGCGAGCCGCCGCGCGCGAGGGAGGACGCGGAGCGCGACCTCGTCCTGCTCGGGCTCGTCGCGCTGTTCGACCCGCCCCGCCCGGAGGTGGCGGACGCCGTTGCGCGCTGCCATACCGCCGGCATCCGGATCATCGTCGTCATGGGCGACTACGGCCCCACGGCGGCCGAGATCGCACGGCGGATCGGGATCTCCCGCGGCGGCGCCGCGGTCGTCACCGGAGCGGAGCTCGACGCGATGACGGAGGCGCAGCTCGACCGGCTGCTCCGCGAGGGCCGCGAGCTCGTGTTCGCGCGCGCCTCGCCCGAAGCGAAGCTGAGGATCGCCGACGCGCTACGGGCCGAGGGGCACGTCGTCGCGATGACCGGCGACGGCGTGAACGACGCGCCCGCCCTGCGCCGGGCGGACATCGGGATCGCGATGGGCGTGACCGGGACGGACGTCGCGCGTGAGGCCGCGACGATGGTGTTGACGGACGACGACTTCGCGACGATCGTCTCGGCTGTCGCGGCCGGCCGTCGCGTCTACGACAACGTCCGCAAGTTCATCCTCTACATCTTCGCGCACGCGACGCCCGAGGTCGTGCCCTTCCTCGTCTTCGCGCTCTCCGGCGGCGCGATCCCGCTGCCGCTGACGGTGCTGCAGATCCTCGCCATCGACCTCGGCACCGAGATCCTGCCGGCGCTCGCGCTCGGCCGGGAGCCGGCCGAGCCGGGGTTGATGGACCGGCCGCCGCGGCCGCGTTCGGAGGGCGTGATCCGAGGCAGCCTGCTCACGCGCGCGTGGCTGTTCCTCGGGTTGATCGAGGCGGCGCTCGTGCTTGCGGGCTTCTTCTTCGTGTTGCTGCGCGCGGGGTGGCGGCCGAACGACGTCGTGTCGTCGGGATCGGCGCTGCACGGCGCCTATGTCGAGGCGACGACGATGACGTTCCTCGGCATCGTCGTCTGCCAGATCGGCACGGCGGTCGCCGCGCGGACGGAGCGCGTCTCGCTCCGGTCGGTCGGCCTCTGGTCGAATCCGCTGCTGATCTGGGGACTCCTCTCGGAGATCGTGTTCGCGGCGCTCGTCGTGTACGCCCCGCCGCTCCGGGCGGTCTTCGGCACGGCCGCGGTCGGCGCGGTCGACCTCGCGTTCCTCGCGCCGTTCCCGTTCGTCGTCTGGGGGGCGGACGAGCTGCGGCGCTGGGCCCTCAGACGACGGAACGGTTTCCGGAAAAGCACGACGAAAGGAGACGGCATGCTCGGCTACATCGGGAACATCGAGCAGGAGACGATCGACAATACGACGTTCAGGACGGTCGCGTTCACCGGCGAGCACCTGCAGCTGACCGTGATGTGCATCCCGCCCGATGCGGACATCGGGGGCGAGGTCCACGCCGACCACGACCAGTTCCTGCGGATCGAGGAGGGGAAGGCCCGCGTCGAGCTCGGCCCTCGCGAGGGCGAGATCGACGAGACGCGCGAGGTCGAGGCGGGCTGGGCGATCGTCGTTCCGGCCGGCGTCTGGCACGACGTCGTCAACGTCGGCGACACGGACCTGAAGCTCTACTCGCTCTACGCCCCGCCGCAGCACGCACCCGGCACCGTGCACCGCACGAAGGCGGCCGCCGAGGCGGCGGAGCACGCGCACGCGTAGCCGCTTGCTCCCCGGGTGCGGCCGCGGTCCGCACCCGGGGCGCCCCTCGCTGTGCGACGCTCGTACGCGATGAGCGACGCGACCGCTCGCCCGGGGCTCTCCGCCGCCGAGGCGGCGCGCCGTCTGGCGGCCCGGCCGCCGGTCGAGCCGTCCGCCTCCACACGCTCGTACGAGAGCATCGTCCGCGCGAACGTCCTCACCGTCTTCAACGTGATCCTCGTCTTCTTCGGCGCGCTCACGCTGGTCTTCGGCTCGTGGCAGGATGCGCTCTTCCTCGGCATCGTCGTCGCGAACTCGCTCGTCGGGATCACCCAGGAGGTGCGTGCGAAGCAGGCGCTCGACCGGCTGTCCGCCCTCGTCGCGCCGACCGCGACCGTCCTGCGCGACGGCGAGCCGCAGCGGCTGCCGCGCGAGCAGGTGGTCGAGGGGGACGCCGTGCTCCTGCAGCCCGGCGACCAGCTCGTCGGGGACGGCCGCCTGGAGGCAGCCGAGGGCCTGCTCCTCGACGAGTCGATCCTCACGGGCGAGTCGGAGCCCGTCCGTCACGCGCCCGGCGACGAGCTCCACTCCGGCTCGTTCGTCGTCGAGGGAACGGCCCGCTACGCCGTCACCGCCGTCGGCGCCGCGAGCTACGCGGAGCGCATCACGGGCGAGGCGCGCGAGTTCAGACATCCGCGCTCGCCGCTCGAGCGCGCGATGAACCGGCTCCTCTACGTGCTCGTCGGGGTGATGATGCCGCTCGGGTCGCTGCTCGGCTATGCGCTGTGGGAACGGAACGAGCCGCTGCGGCGGTCGGTCTCGACGTCGGTCGCGGCCGTCGTGACGCTCGTGCCCGAAGGGCTCATCCTGCTCGTCGGCGTCACGTTCGCGATGTCGGCGGTTCGCATGGCGCGGCGCGGCGCCCTCGCCCAGCAGCTGAACGCGATCGAGTCGCTCGCCTCGGTCGACGTCGTCTGCCTCGACAAGACCGGCACGCTCACCGAGCCGCACCTGCGCGTCGCCGGCACGATCGGCGCGGACGGCTCGGACGCCGAGCTGGCCCGCGCGCTCGCGGACTTCGCGGCCGCGTCGAGTACGCGCAACTCGACGGTGCAGGCGCTCGCGGAGGCGTTCCACGCGGTGCGCCGGGAGCCCGAGCAGGAAGTGCCGTTCTCGTCGCGCCGGCGCTGGAGCGGCGCGCGGCTCGACGGTGTCAGCTACGTGCTGGGCGCGCCGGAGCAGCTGCCGCTCGGCGCGCTCGCCGCACGGGCCGAGGAGGAGGCCCGCGCCGGCCGCCGGGTCGTCGCGCTCGCGCGGACCCCGGCGACGTTCGGCGACGACGGCACGTTGCCGCCGGGGCTCGCGCCGCTCGGCCTCGTCGTGCTCGCGGAGCGGCTCCGCCCGAACGCGCGCGAGACCGTCGAGTTCTTCCGCTCACAGGGCGTCGAGCTGAAGGTGCTCTCCGGCGACCGGCCCGAGACGGTGGCGGCGATCGCCGCCGATGTCGGGATCCCCGTCGGCGACGGCGCGGTCGACGGGAGCGCGCTCCCGGCCGACGACCTCGCGCTGCGCGAGCTCCTGCGCGCACGCAACGTGATCGGCCGGATCTCGCCCGAGGGGAAGCGGCGGGTCGTCGAGGCGCTTACCGCCGACCGGCGCTACGTCGCGATGGTCGGTGACGGCGTCAACGACGTCCCGGGGCTGAAGGCCGCGCGGCTCGCGATCGCCCAGGGAAGCGGGGTCCAGATGGCGCGCAGCGTCGCCGACCTCGTGCTCGTGGGCGGCGACTTCGCCGCCGTGCCGCAGCTCGTCGCCGAGGGCCGGCGCATCCTCCGCAACCTCCAGCGCGTGACGAAGCTCTTCGTCGCGAAATCGACGGTCGCGGCCTTCCTGATCCTCGTGATCGGCATCTCGCCGACGGCCTACCCGCTCCTGCCGCGGCACCTGACGCTCGTGGCGACGCTGGCGGTCGGCATCCCCTCGTTCTTCCTCGCGCTCGCGCCGTCGAGCGGCAGGGTCACGTTCGACCGGTTCCTCCGCAGCGTCTCGAACTTCGCCATCCCGGCCGGCACGGCCGTGGGGCTCGGCCTCGTCGCCGGCTACCTGGCGGCGCTCGAGGTCGTCAACCTGCCGCTCGTGGAGGCGCGCACGGTGGCGACGACCGTGATGCTCTTCGTCAGCCTCTACCTGATCGTCGTGCTGGAGTCCTCCGGCCTGCGCCGCGGCACCGCCGTCACGGCGCTCTGTCTCGTCCTGGCGGCGCTCTACGTGCTCGTGCTGCTCGCGCCGTTCGCGCGGTCGTTCTTCGCCCTCGCTCCGCCGAACGCCGCGATCGTGCTGATCGCGGCCGGCGGCTGCCTCGTCGCGATCGGCGGGCTCGTGCTCAGCTCCGACAGCTTCATCCCGGGGCGCGGGGCCTCTAGCGGCGGATGAGCACCGGCGTGCCGAGCGGCGTCACCGCGAACAGCCGCACGATCGCCGCGTTCGGGAGCCGCACGCAGCCGTGCGAGACCGGCTCGCCGATCGAGAAGCGCTCGTTCGTCCCGTGGATGCCGATCGGGCCGCCGTCCACCCACGAGCGGAGCGTCTCCGAGAAGGCGGAGATGCCGATCGCGCGCGGCCCGTACGGGCCGGTCGACGGCGAGACGACGAAACGCTGCGTGACGAAGAACGACCCGAGCGGGGTCGGCGTCGACGGCTTGCCGATCGCGGCCGGCGTGCTGAGGACGACGCGGCCGCGCTTGTAGAGGACGAGGCGCCGCCGCGACTCGTCGATCACGATGCGCGCCCGCAGCCGCGTCGTCTTCACGTCGCTCGCGCGCACCCAGCCGCTCGAGCCGTTCGGCCACGCGGCGAACCGCACGCGGTACCAGCGCACGCCGCAGGAGGTACGTCGCTCGAGCAGCGAGACGGTCGTGGGAAAGCCGTAGGCGTCCTCGGTGCGGAGCGCCGCGAACGGCGTCCGCCCCGGCAGCCGGTACACGTGGGTGGGGCGGAGGACGCGCCCGGAGAAGGTCTGCGTCCAGCGCGCGAGCCAGCGGCTCGACGTCGCGCAGCCGCCGGCCTGCGGGCCCGGCGCAGCCGCGCCGGCCGCGGCCACCGCCGCGGCTGCCGTGACCGCCAGCATCGACCTCATCCTCGCAGTGAAACAGACGGGGGAGCGGGCGGGTAGGACTACGTACGGGGCGGGTAGATCTCCCTGATGCCGCATCCCCCGGGCGGGGAGAGCATCAGGGCGACATGAAGGAGATGCTGATCGTCGGCCGGGGCGGCGAGGGCGTCGTCGTCGCGTCCCAGATCCTCGCCGACACGTTCGCGCGCGCAGGCTTCTTCGTCCAGAGCTTTCCGGAGTTCAAGGCCGAGCGCCGCGGCGCGCCGATCTCGGCGTTCCTGCGCTGGGGCGACTCGCCGATCCACCGCCGCTACAAGGTGCAGCGGTGCGACGTCCTCGTCGTCGTCTCGCCGTCGCCGCCGCGCGCGCAGGTCCTGGGGGCCGTGCGGCCCGGGGGCCTCGTGATCCTGAACCGCGACACGCGCCTTCCGCAGACCGGGCCGTTCGACATCGCCCGCGTGCCCGCGGCGCGGATCGCGCAGGAGCACGGGATCCTCTCGTCCGAGGGGCGGCCGATGGGCAACGTGGCGATGCTCGGCGGCTGCGTGCGCCTGCTTGTCCCGGACGGGTTGCCGTTCCTGGAGGAGGCGGTCGCGGAGCGGATGGGCCGGCTCGCCGGAGTGAACGTCGTCGCCGCGCGCGAGGGCTACGAGCTCGCCGCGCGGCAGCGCCGCCGCGCGGGCGACGCGCCCGTCGACCTGCTCTCGCCGGCACCGCCCGCCGTGCGGGTCGCGCCGCGCTTCCCGGTCAGCACCGTCGACTCCCGCGCGATCCACACCGGCGGGTGGTCGCTCGACCGGCCCGTGATCGCGCCAGCCTGCACGGCCTGCGCCGTGTGCGCGCTCTTCTGCCCCGAGGGCGCGATCTCGCGCACCGGCGGCGAGATGGCGATCGACTACCTCTACTGCAAGGGGTGCGGCATCTGCGAGGTCGTCTGTCCCGTGCGCGATGCGATCGCGATGGAGGAGGTGCCGGCATGAGCGCGACCTTGCCGCGGGGGCGTGTCGTCGCCACCGCCAACGAGGCGGCGGCGTACGCCGTCGTGCTCGCCCGCGTGCAGGCGATCCCGTGCTACCCGATCACGCCGCAGACGCTGATCGTCGAGCGCCTCGCCGAGCTCGTGGCCGGGCGCGAAGAAGTCGAGTACGTGAACCTCGAGAGCGAGCACTCGATGTTCGGCTACGCGATCGCGGCCGCACGCACGGGGGTGCGCACCTTCACGGCGACGTCGTCACAGGGCCTCCTCTATGCGCACGAGCAGCTGCACCGCGCCTCGCGCGAGCGGGTCCCGCTCGTCGCCGTCGACGTCAACCGCGCGGTGTTCGCGCCCTGGAGCATCGAGCCCGATCTCTCCGACAGCATGAGCCAGCGGGACACGGGCTGGATCCAGCTCTACTGCTCCTCCGCGCAGGAGGTCCTCGACAGCGTGCTCTGCGCGTACCGCATCGCCGAGACCGTGCTGCTGCCGGTGCTCGTCTGCCTGGAAGGCTTCCTGCTCTCGCACACCTCCGAGGTGATCGACGTGCCCGCGCAGGCAGAGGTCGATGCCTTCCTCCCGGAGCTGCACGCGCCGGAGGAGTGGGTGCTCGACCCGCGGCGGCCGCACCTCTTCTCGGCGCTGCCGGAGGCGCGCGACTACTACGCCTTCCAGCGGCACGTCGCGGAGGCGATGGACGAGGCGCGCGGTGTCGTCGCGGCGGTGGCGTCGGAGTTCGCCGCCCGCTTCGGGCGGGCGAAGGTCGGCGCCCTGGAGGTCACCGGCGACCCCGACGCTGAGGCCGCTCTCGTCACGGTCGGGACGATCGGGGACACCGCGCTGGAGCTGGTCGAGGCCGGCGACGACCTCCTCGTCGTGCGCGTGCACGCCTCCCGGCCGTTTCCCGCCGCGGAGCTCTCCGCGGTGCTCGGGCGGGCTTCGTACGTGACGGTCGTCGACCGGGCGCCCGGCTTCGGGTCGCTCGGGCCGCTCGGCGCGGACGTGGGGTCGCTCCATCTGCCCGGCGCGGAGCGCGTGACGAACGTCGTCTGCGGGCTCGGCGGCGCCGAGGTGACGCCCGAGACGCTGCGGTGGGCGCTCGAGCAGACGAGGCAGGGCGCCGCCGGCGCGCCCGTCTACGCGCCGGAGGCGGTGTAGCCGTGGCCGCCTGGCTCGACGACCTCGTCTCGGAGGAGACGCTTCTGCACCCCGGCCATGCCGCCTGCGCCGGCTGTGCACCGGCGATCAACGTGCGGCACGTGCTCGGCGGGCTCGCCGCGGCGAAGCCGGATACCGAGATCGTGCTCGTGATCCCCGCGTCCTGCTGGACGATCATCGCGGGCGTGTACCCGGTGAACGCGTTCGGCGTCTCGGTGCATCTGACGCCGTTCGCGTCGGCGGCGGCGGAGGCGTCGGCGATCAAGGCGGCGCTCCGCCTGCGGGGCGTGCAGGACACCACGGTCGTCGTCTGGGGCGGCGACGGCGCGACCTCGGACATCGGCTTCTCCGGCGTCTCCGCGGCCGCCGACCGGAACGAGGACGTGATCTACGTCCTGAACGACAACGAGGCGTACATGAACACCGGCGTCCAGAAGTCGGGCGCGACGCCGGAGGGCGCCTGGACGACCACGACGCCCGCGGGTGCGCCGCGCAAGGGCCAGAAGAAGGAGATGGCGCGGATCATGGCGGCGCACGGCGTCCCGTACGTGGCGACGCTCGCGCTCGGCTCGGTGCCGCTCCTCCGCGACTTCCGTGCGAAGGTCGCCCGCGCGGCGGAGGTCGAGGGCTTCCGGTTCCTGCACGTGCTCGGCCCGTGCCCGCCCGGCTGGCGCTACCCGACGGCGCGCTCCACGGACGTCGCGCGGCTCGCCGTCGAGTCGCGCTACTTCCCGCTGTGGGAGAGCGACCACGGCGCGTTCCGGATCACCGTGCAGCCCAAGCACCCGGTGCCGGTCGGCGAGTTCCTCGAGACGCAGGGTCGCTTCGCGCACCTGACGCCGGTGCAGGTCGCCGAGATCCAGGCGCACGTCGACGCCCGCTGGGAGCTGCTCGGGCGGCTCGGGGCCTAGGCCTTCGCCGGTGCGCGCAGGTCGACCTCGGCCCGCTCGCCGCGACGCAGCTCGCGGCTCCGTTCCGCCTCGGCATTGATCTCGGCGCCGAGCAGCAGGACGGCGCTCGAGAGCCACAGCCACGTCAGCATCACGACCACCGCAGCGAGGGAGCCCCACGTCTTGTTGTACGACCCGAACCTGCTGACGTAGAACGCGAACGCGCCGGAGGCGACGAGCCACGTGACGACCGCGAGCACGGAGCCGAAGGTCAGGAACCGCCAGCGCGGGTGCTCGACGTTCGGGCCGTAGTACATGAACGCGGCGAAGACGACGAGCAGCCCGACGACGAGCAGCGGCCACTCGGCGACGTACCAGGCGATCTTCACGGGCGTCTTCATCGCGAGCGCGTTGCCGAGCCAGGTCGAGAGGTGCGGTCCGAGCACGAGCACGCCGAAGGCGAGCGCGAAGCCGATGAGCGCGAACACGGTCATCCAGAGCGCGGTGATCCGCCTGCGAACGAAGCCGCGCCGCTCCTCGCGGTCGTAGGCGATGTTGATCGCCCACATCAGGTTCTGCATCGCGCCCGTCAGGGACCAGAGCGCCAGCACGCCGCCGACGCTCAGCACGGTGATGCCCGTGCTGTGGTGCTGCGTCATGTTGCGCAGGCTGCCCTCGAGCAGGCTCGTCGCCTGCCCTGGCATGACGCCGTGCAGCTTCCCGATCAGCGTGGTCACGGCGCCCGGGCCGGCGACGAGACTGAAGGCGCCGACGGCGATCAGGAGCGCTGCCGGGATCGCGAGGAACGCGTAGTACGCGAGTGCCGCCGCGATGTTCGTCATGTGGTCGCGGCTGAACTCCTTGACGGCGCGGCGGAGGATCGCGACGTAGTCCCGCTTCGAAAGGTCGGTCGGCCCGGGCTCGCGGAGCCGCGGCTCTTCCCGCTCCGGCTGCGGCTCGGGAGCCTCGTCGGGCAGGGGGCGTTCGGCGTGGTAGTCGCCGGCACGCTCGCGCTCTTCCTGTGATCTCGCCATGCCTCTCCATTGGAACGCCTCGGCGCCGCCGGGGGTTACGGCGCCGCCGGAATACGGTCCTCGCCCCATCGCGGGCGGAGCCGTGCTCGGAGATCCTGGACGGCAGGCAGGACGAAAGGAGGCCCAGGATGAGAGGGACGATCGTGTGCGGTGTCGCGGAGACCGAGGAGGGGCGCGCTGCCGCCGAGCTGGCGGGGGCGCTCGGTGAGCGGCTCGGGCTGCGGCTCGTGCTCGTCTCCGTGCTGGACGGCATCCCCGCGGGGACGCACGAGAGCGTGACGGCGCGGCAACGGCAGGTGGGGGCTGATCGGATGTTGAGGCGGCTCGCCGGCGAAGCGGGGCACGGGGCCGAGACGCGCGTCGTCCTGGGTGAGCGTGCCGAGGCGCTCGCGGAGGTGGCGGCCGAGGAGGGCGCCGATCTGATCGTGGTCGGCTCGCGGGCCGGCCGGCTCGGCAACCGGAAGCTCCGGTGCGCGCTCGCGGGTGAGCTCGAGGCGGCGACGCCGGTGCCCGTGGTGGTCGCTCCCCCCGCCACCCGGCGGCGGAGCGCGAACCGGCTCGCGGCGTCGGCCGCCGCACGCTAGAACATCGGCACGAGAGTCCTCGTGCGCTTCTCCCGCCTCCCGCTTCTCTGGCGGGTCTTCGCGATCAACGCGAGCCTGCTCGTGCTCGCGACGTTGCTGCTCGCGCTGACGCCGGTGACGATCCACGCGTCGATCGCCCTCGTGGAAGCGGTCGACCTGGCGGTCGCACTGGCGGTGATGCTCGCCGCGAACCTGCTCCTGCTGCGCCACACGCTCGCGCCGATCGACCGCCTCGTCGCACGGATGCGCACCGTCGACCTGCTGCGCCCCGGCCAGCGGTTCGCCGAGCGCGGCGGCTCGGAGGTCGTCGAACTCGTCCGGACCTTCAACCAGATGCTCGACCGGCTCGAGTCCGAGCGTCGCGAGAGCGGCCGCCGTGCCCTGCAGGCGCAGGAAGCGGAGCGGCGGCGCATCGCGAACGGCCTCCACGACGAGGTGGGTCAGGTGCTGACGGGCGTGCTGTTGCGGCTGGACGACGACGAGACGAAGGAGGCGGTGCGCCAGGCGCTCGACGAGGTGCGGCGGATCGCGCGCGAGCTGCGACCGGAGATGCTCGAGCAGCTGGGGCTCGTGAGTGCGCTCACCGAGCTCGCGCGCCGGTTCGCCGACCAGAGCGGGATCCCCGTCGAGCGGCGGTTCGCCGCCGAGCTGCCCGGGCTGTCCGAGGAGGCGGAGCTCGCGGTCTACCGGGTCGCCCAGGAGGGCCTGACGAACGTCGCACGCCACGCGTCCGCGACGCGCGTCGAGCTGACCCTCGAGCCGGGTGCCGAGAGCGTCGTCCTCCGCCTCGTCGACGACGGCTCGGGAATCGCGGAAGCGGCGGCGCTCGACGGCCACGGCGGGTTGCGCGGGATGCGCGAGCGTGCGCTGCTGGTCGGCGGCGCGCTCGCGGTCAAGAACGCCGGCGGGGGCGGCGTCGAGGTCCGGCTCGAGGTGCCGGCGGGAGGCGCCTGATGCCGATCCCGCTCGTCACCCGCATCCTCGTCGCCGACGACCACCCGATCGTCCGCTCCGGCCTGCGGCGCGTGCTGGACGCCGAGCCGGATCTCGCCGTCGTCGCCGAGGCCGAGGACGGCGCCGAGGCGGTCCGGAAGGCGCTCGCGGAGGACGTCCACCTCGCGATCCTCGACGTCTCGATGCCGAAGACGACCGGCATCCAGGCGGCGGCCGAGCTGCACCGGCGCAGGCCCGAGCTGCGGCTCCTCATGCTCTCGATGTACGACAGCGAGCAGTTCCTGTTCGAGTCGCTGCGGGCGGGCGCGTCCGGCTACGTGCTCAAGTCCGAGGCGGACCACGACATCGTCGAGGCGGTGCGGCGAACGATGCGCGGCCAGTCGTTCCTCTACCCGTCGGCGGTCTCGACCCTGGTCAAGGACTTCGTCGAGCGGGGCCGGCCCGGTGACGAGCAGTTCGACGTGCTGACGCCGCGGGAGCTGCAGGTCCTGAAGCTGATCGCGGAGGCGAACACGTCGAAGGAGATCGCGCAGGAGCTCGTGATCAGCGTCAAGACCGTCGAACGTCACCGGCAGAACATCCTCGACAAGCTCGGCATGAGCGACCGCGTCGAGCTGACGCGCTACGCGATCCGGCGCGGGCTGATCCAGCCCTGACGGTCGGAGAGATGGGGCTCTGCCTCCATGGCGGCGGCGCCGCCGGCGGGCGACGCTGGACCTGCCAATCGAGCCGAGGAGGCGTGATCGTGAGAGACCAGTCATCTGCGGCGCCGAGGACGAGGTGACGCCGTGAGCCGCTTCCGCACCGTGGGCGTCTGGCTCGTCGTCGGGCTGCTCGTCCTCATGCTGGTCGCGACCCTGGTGCTCGGCGCCGTGTCGTAGGAGCGACCGGCGGCTCCACCGCGAGGATCTTGTAGCGGCGCCTGCCCGCCGGCGCGTCGACCTCGACGATCGTGCCGCGGGTGCGGCCGACGATCGCCCGGCCGAGCGGCGAGGCGGTCGAGATCCGGCCTGCGGCCGCGTCCGTCTCGTGCGGGCCGACGAGCTCGAGCTCGAGCCGCTTGCCGGAGTCGAGATCGCGTACGCGCACGCGCTCGCCGACGTCGATGCGCCCGTTCCCGAGCACCGGCTCGACGACCTGCGCGGAGCGGAGCCGCTCCTCGAGCCGCGCGATCCGCCGCTCGAGCAGGGCCTGCTCCTCGAGCACGCCGAGGAACTCCGTGTTCTCGAGGCGGTTCGCCTCGCGCGCCGCCGCCTGCTCGAGCCGCTTCGCCATGGCGCGCCGGCCCTCCGTCGTCAGCGTCGCGAGCTCCTCGCTCAGCTGCGCCAGCCCCCGCCGGGTGATGACGGTCTCGTGCATCTCGCTCTCCTTCGGACGATGTCGAGCACCAGCCTCGCGCGGGCGCGGCCGGGGCGCGATCGGGTCAGGCCCCCATCTTCGGCGGCCCGCGCCGAGGATCCCGGCCGTGCCGTGGGCGCGCTGGAGGCGGCGGGCCCGTGGCCCGCCGCCTCTCCCCGCATCTAGTTGCCGCAGGGTGCGACGTTGCGCCAGTTCTGGACGGTATCGTTCACCGTCTGCGTGCCGGTCGTCCCGTAGGAGAGCGTCAGCGAGCGGTTCGCGATCTCGCCGCAGCCGCCGTCCTTCTCGACGTGATCCCAGTCGCCGAGCGTGTACTTGTACTCGAGCTGGGTCGACTCCTTGCCCGTCAACGTGATCGTCCAGTGGGTGGCGTCGACGCGCGTCAGCGCGGTCGCGCCCGGGTCCCACTGGGGCAGCCCGCCGTCCAGCCGGTCGAGCGTGCCCGCGACGTGCACGGCCCGGCCCGTCCCGTCCGTGGACGCCGGCACCGTCACGTTGAACGTGACCGACACGGTCCGGAGCTCGGCGGTGGCGGTGACCTCGTCCGAGTTGCCGGAGCGGTTGAACGACGCGTCCACGGCCCGGACGACGTAGTGGAAGGTCGCCCCCTCGGTCACGTCGCCGTCCGTGTAGTGGTTGTCGGTGACGAGCGCGAGCACCGTGTACGGCCCGCCGGGCGTCGCCGAGCGCAGCACCTCGTACCCGTAGAGCGTCGGGTCGCCGACGACCGGATCCCACCCGAGATCGATTCCGCCGGGTGATGCGGAGACGACGTGGAGGCCGGTCGGCGTCGCGGGTGCGGTCGTGTCCGGACTCGCGTTCACCGTCAGCACACCCGGGTTCGGCGGCGGTGCGGCCGTGTTCGTCACCGGCCCGTTCAGGTCGGCGTAGAGCCAGTCGCGGCCGTCGGTCGTCGTGTAGCGGTAGAGGTAGTCGAAGGTGCCGACGGCGTCCGGCAGCAGGCTCGCCTGGAACTCGTCGTTGTTCCCCTGGTCGACGTTGAACGTCGCGTCGACCCACTGCCACTGCGCGTTCCCGACCGGGTTCGAGCCGTGCGGACCGAAGCCGAGCTGCGCGCGCAGCGTGTCCGTCGGGCCCGGCTGGTTCGTGACGCCGTCGATCCAGACCTGCCCGTAGGCGGTGTCGGTCCGGTTCACGGCGCTGATCGTGTGGGTCATCGTCGGCGGCCACTGGAGGTTCGCCCACCCGATCGTCAGGTGCGGCAGCGCCGACACCTCGTTCGAGTCGCCGCTCTCGTTGCCGGCGGCGTCGAGCGCGCGGACGACGTAGTAGAAGGTGGCCGCGTTCCGGAGCCCGGTGTCGGTGAAGCTCGTTCCCGTCACGGGCGCGGCGTTCGCCTTGACGTAGCCGCCGCCGGAGACGGGGCTGCGGTAGACGGCGTAGCCCGCGGCGCCCGCAACGGCGTTCCACGCGAGGTCGACGCGGCTGTCGCCCTCGCCCGTCACGTGCAGGCCCGCCGGCGGCGCCGGCGGCTGGAGGTCGACGAGGCCGCTCGCGAGCACGACCCCACCGAGGGCGGGCAGCGTGACCGAGACGAGCCCGCCTGCGACCGCGACGCTCCCGGTGCCGCCGTAGCGGTAGGAGAGCGAGACGCCGTCGGGGATGTAGCCCGCGACCGGCACCTGCACCGCCCGCGGCTGGTCGCTGCGGTTCACGAGCACGAGCGCTGCCTGCTGGCTCGTCTTGCGCCCGTAGGCGACGGTGCCCGCCGCGTCGTCGGCGAGCAGGATGCGGAAGTCGCCCTGCGCGAGCGCCGGCACGTCGCGGCGCAGCGCCGTCAGCGCCTTGTAGTGCGCGAAGAGGGCGTCGTCGGGGTGCCCGCCGAGGTCGCTCCACGGGTACGTGCGCCGGTTGTCGGGGTCGTCGCCGCCGGTCAGGCCGACCTCGTCGCCGTAGTACACGGTCGGCGCACCGGGAACGGTGAACTGGATCAGCGACGCGACCTTCAGCCGCTCCTTGCCCGTCGCGACGGCCGCGGTGTCCAGTTCGCGCCCCTGGCGGTTGTCGGTGCCCTTCGTGAGCGTCCAGAGGAGTCGCGCAGTGTCGTGCGAGTCGAGCAGGTTCATCAGGTCGGCCGCGGCGGCCGGCGCGAGGTCCTCGTAGATGGACGCCAGCCGTGCGGCGAACGCGGACGGCGCGATCGTGTGCCCGCTGTCGGCGAAGCCCTTCGGGTCGAAGGCGTTCGGCGCGAGCAGGGCGAGCACCGCGTCGCGGAGCCGGTAGTTCATCGTCGTGTCGAGCCGGTCGCCGCGGAGCATCCGCAGCAGCGTCGTGTCCTTCTGCCACGTCTCGCTGATCGTGAGCGCGGTCGGGTCGGTGTCCTTGACTGCCGTCCGGAACGCCTCCCAGTAACCTGCGGGGAAGGAGGGGTCGCCGGCGACGTCGAGGCGCCAGCCGGCGGTGCCGCGGCGCAGCCACGTCTTGGTGACGCTCCCCTGCCCCGTGACGAAGTAGGACTGCACGTCGGAGCGGGACTTCTGGAGCACCGGGATCGAATCGAACCCGAACCAGCCGTCGTAGTCGTTCGAGCCGCACGGAATCGTGCTGCTCCGGAACACGAACCACGGCCGCCACGGCGAGAGCGGCGACTCGCACGCGCCGAGCTGCCGGAAGTGGTGGTAGCGGTCGAAGAACGGGCTGTCCGACGACATGTGGTTGAAGACGCCGTCGAGCACGATCCGGATCCCGCGCGCCTTCGCCTGCGCGACGAGGTCGTTGAACTGGTCGAGCGTCCCGAAGTAGGGGTTGACGCGCAGGTAGTCGCGCGTGTCGTAGCCGTGATTCGACGCGGAGTCGAAGATCGGGTTGAGGTACAGCGCGGTCACCCCGAGCTGCTTCAGGTAGTCCAGCTTCTTCGTGATCCCGAGCAGGTCGCCGCCGTAGTAGTCGCGGCCGCGCGGCCCCTCGAGGCCGTTGCCGGCCGGCTGCGGGAGGCGCTGCGGACAGGTTGCCGCGGTCGCGCCCGCGTAGTTGCGGCAGTAGCCCTCGGGCAGCTCTCCCCAGCCGAGCTCCGCGATGCGGTCCCAGGCCGGCAGGTTCGCCGCGTTCGCCGGGTCGCCGTTCGGATAGGCGTAACGCGGGTCGTTGCTCCAGCGCTTCGTGGACGACGCGCCGGGAACGGGGTCGTTGCCGGGGGAGCCGTTGCGGAAGCGGTCGGGGAAGATCTGGTAGATGACGGCGTTCCGCGCCCACGCCGGGGTCTGGAAGCCGGGGACGTAGACCGTCAGCGCCCAGCTCTGGTCGACGACGGAGTCGCTCGGCGCTCCGAGACCGCCGTCGAGCGCCGGCGTGTCGTCGGCGTAGTAGGCGGTCTTGGTGCCGTCGGTGACGACGAAGCGGTACCAGAGGTTGTCGGGCGAGGCGTTCGCCAGCGTCGTCTGCCAGTAGTCGCAGCTCTCGGAGGCGAGGTTCGTCTGGTAGCACGAGACGTCCGACGCGACGCGCGCCATCGGGACGATCCGCTGTGCGTTCGCGTCGACGTCGAACACGCGCAGCTTCACGCCCGTGACGTCGTCGTGGAACGTGCGGAAGCGGATCTTCACCGGCGTCCCTGCGGGCACGGCGCCGCCGGGAGAGCGGTAGAGGGTCGAGCGCGAGTCGTGGCGGAGGCCGTCCCACTCGACGTTGTCGTCGTGACCGTGGCCGGCCTTGATCGTGAGGACGTGGCTCGTCGGGGTGTAGCTGAAGACCACCTTCGCGTTGTCGGCCGGGACGGTGAACGGGATGTTGGCGCCGCCCGGCGTCCCGCCCTGGCCGTAGTTCTCGGCCCAGCTCTCGTCGATCGCGACCTTCCCCTCGTACGTCCCCTTCGGCAGCGCCGTCGTCTCGAACGTGTAGACGCCGTCGCCGTCCGGATCCTGGAGCCACGAGCGCAGGCAGCCGGGATCCCAGTCGGTGGGGCAGCCGAGCTCCGCCTGGAAGCTGCCGGGCACCGTCGCGATCACCGACGACTTCGAGTCGGTGATCCAGTGGCTTGCGTGGTCGTAGTAGAACTTGACCGAGGCCGGCGACGGGAGCGAGAGCGGGATGTTCGCGCCGCCGGGGGCGGCGTGCAGGCCGTAGTTCTCGTCCCAGCCGTTGTTGAGCGCGGCCTTGTACTGGTAGTCCCCGGCGGGCAGCGAGAACGTGCCCTGCCACACGCCGTCGCCGGCGTCGTAGGTCAGGTGGGTGGCGACGCAGTCCGGCTGCCAGTCGCCGGGGCAGCCCGCCGCCGACTGCAGGTCTCCGGCCACGGTCACGGAGGTCGGCGCCGGCGTGTGGTTCGCGGCGGCGGCCGGGATCAGGAACAGCGCGGCGACTGCGAGCGCAGCGGCGAGCGTCTTCATGTCGTTTCTCCCCTCTCGAGCGCGAAGTCCGTGCCGGCCCCTCCGCCGGCTCGCTCCACTTTCCGCGGCCGCGACTCGCGGCCGCATCCGTGCCAATTACTGCCTCGGCGAACGCACCATATCGCCGTCCCGCGCAGAATCGAAGCGGCGCCGCGTACGACTAGCGGCGCGGCGGCGGCTCGACGAGCCCGAGCTGGAAGAGCGTGCCGAGGCGGTCGGGGACACCCCAGTGCTCGACGATCCTCCCGTTCTCGACCCGCAGCGCGTCGAACACCTGGGTGCGCATCGTGCGGCCGGTCGGCGGGTGGCCCATGAAGGAGCCGTCGTTCGTGCCGGTGCCCGTCATGCGCAGCCAGACCGTGTCGCCGGCGACGGCGACATCCTCGATCTCGAGGTGGAAGTCAGGGAACGCACGCCGCAGCGACGCCATCACCGCCTTCACACCCTCGGCGCCGGGCTGGTGGCCGGGGCCGAAATCCTGATGCTCGACGATCGCGGGCGAGACGAGCTCGTCGGCGACGTCGACGTTGCCGTGGTTGAAGCCCTCCTCGATCAGACGGCGGACGATCCGTTCCGGGTCGGGCGACATGATTCCTCCTATTCAATAAAGTAACACTGTATTGGATACGGTGGTACCTTGACGAACGTGGAGGGCGATGTCAAGCCGAGGCGCCGCTACGACTCGCAACGGCGGCGGCAGCAGGCGGAGCAGACCCGCGAACGGGTGCTCGACGCCGCCGCAGGCCTGTTCGAGGGGCGGGGCTACGAGGGGACGAGCGTCGCGGCGGTCGCCGAGGCGGCGGGGGTCTCGGAGGAGACGGTCTACGCCCGCTTCGGAACCAAGCGCACGCTCCTCGGCGAGCTCGTCCGGCGCGCGGTGCGCGGCGGCGATCCGCGCCCCGTGCCGGAGCAGGAGGCGCCGCGCGTGCTCGCCGCGGCGACCGACCAGCGCGAGCAGCTGCGGCTCTTCGCAGCCGACGTCGTGCTCCGGCTCGAGCGGGCCGCGCCCCTGCTCGCCCTCGTCGCGGGAGCCGCGCGCTCCGACCCCGAGCTCGCGGATCTCCACGAGCAAGCGCATGCGGACCGGCTCGCGAACCTGCGCACGCTCGTCGACGCGCTCGCCGCGAACGGGCCGCTTCGTGGCGGCAACGAGCAGGCGCTCGAGACCGTGTGGGCGCTGACGAGCCCGGAGCTGCACCAGCTCCTCCTGCGCGTGCGCGGGTGGGACCGGAAGCGCTATCGCGACTGGCTCGCGGCGTCGCTCGCGGACCTGCTCCTTCCCTAGTCTGTCCGCGTGGCGGCGACGACGCGTGCTGTCGGAATCCCGAGGCCCGGAGGGCCCGAGGTGCTCGAAGTCGTAGAGCGCGCCGTGCGTGAGCCCGGCCCGGGCGAGGTGCGGCTCGCCGTGCGCGCGGCCGCGGTCAACCCGACCGACATCGGCCTCCGCGAGCGCGGCGACGACTCCGTCGAGCCGCCGTGGGTGCCCGGCATGGACGCCGCGGGCGTCGTCGAGTCGGTCGGGCCGGACGTCGAGCGCCTCGCGCCGGGCGACGACGTGATGGCGGCGGTCACCCCCCGCCGCCCGGAAGGCGGCGCGCAGGCGGGTCTCCTCGTCGTGCCGGCCGCGTCGGTCGTGCCGGTCCCGGACGGGGCGACGCTCGAGCAGGCGGCGACCCTGCCCATGAACGGCCTCACGGCGCTGCTCGGGCTCGAGCAGCTCGACCTGCGCGAGGGCGACTGGCTCGCGGTCAGCGGCGGCGCCGGCCTCCTCGCCTCCTACGCGATCCCGCTCGCGAAGGAGGCCGGCCTGCGCGTGCTCGCCGACGCGCGCTCCGAGGACGAGGAGCTCGTCCGCGGCTTCGGCGCCGACGTCGTCCTGCCCCGCGGCGACGGCTATCCGGGAGCGATCCGCAGGCGCGTGCCGGACGGCGTCGCCGGCTTCCTCGACACCGCGCTTCTCGGGCCCGCAGCCTTCCCGGCCCTGCGCGACGGGGGCGCGCTCGCGGCCGTGCGCGCCTGGCGCGGCGGCGAGGCGGAGCGGGGGATCCGGATCGAGCAGGTCTGGGTGCGCACGGTGCTCGATCGCACCGGGTGGCTCGACCGGCTCCGTACCCTCGCCGCGCGCGGCGTGCTCCGGCTGCGCGTCGCGGCCACGTATCCGCCGGAGCAGGCGGCGGAGGCGCACCGCCTGATGGAGGCGGGCGGCCTCCGCGGCCGCGCGCTCGTCGTCTTTTAGCGAGACTGGAGACATGTTCGCGACGGCGGCCACGCTCGCAGCAGCAGCCTCGCTGCTCGCGACCGTGCCGGTGAAGGTGACGGTGAGCGGCCCCGGCCACACGCCGAAGGTGAACACCCGCTGGAACTACGTCGTGCGCGTGACCCGGGGCGGCCGCCCCGTCGCCGGCCGGCTGACGGAGCAGATCGTCGATCCGATCGGCGGCAAGCATCCGGTCGAGTTCGGGAAGAGCACGAAGAAGATCGTCGACTGGCCGATCAAGGGCGTGTTCCGCGACTTCCTCCTCTTCCCGCCCGAATCGCGCGGCATTCCGCTGACCTTCCGCGTGACGGTCGTCGTGCGCGGGTCGCGTCACGTCGTCAACTACCGCATCACGCCGCGCGGGTGAGCGGCGCCGAGATCGTCCTCGACGGTGTCCGCAAGTCGTTCGAGGGCGGGCGCGTCGTCGCGCTGCGCGACGTCTCCCTGCGGGTCGAGCCGGGCGAGCTCGTCGCGCTCACCGGAGCCTCCGGCTCCGGCAAGAGCACGCTCCTCAACCTGATCGGCCTCCTGGACCGGCCCGACGCCGGGACGATCACCGTCGGCGGGCAGAGGCTCGACGAGATCCACGATCCGGGCGAGTACCGGACGACGACGATCGGCTTCGTCTTCCAGTCGCACAACCTCCTGCCGACCCTCACTGCGTCGGAGAACGTCGAGATTGCGATGTTCGGCCGGCGCACACGGCGCGACCGCGTCGAGCGCGCGCAGGAGCTGCTCGGCGAGGTCGGGCTCGGCCACCGCGCCCGGGCGCGGCCGATGGTGCTCTCGGGAGGCGAGCGTCAGCGGGTCGCGATCGCCCGCGCGCTCGCGAACGAGCCGCGGCTGCTACTCGCCGACGAGCCGACCGGTTCGCTCGACACGACGACGGGCGAGCACATCCTCGAGCTCCTCGAGACCGTGCGGAGCCGGCACGGGATGACGATCCTGCTCGTCACGAACGACGACGGCGTCGCCGCGCGCGCGGATCGCATGCTCCGGCTGCGCGACGGGCTCATTCGCGCCGAAGCGCCTCGATCGGTGTCAGCCTGACGGCGCGCCACGTCGGGTAGAGCGCGCCGAGGACGCCGACGCCGAGCGCGAACGCGAGCCCCCACGCGAACGTCGAGGCCGTGTACGTCGGGCTGATCAGCCCGGACAACGAGCTGCCGCCGACGAACGCGTTGCCGGCGATCACCCCGAGCGCGCAGCCGACGCCGAGCGCGAGCAGGCAGATCCCGACCGCCTCCGAGACGACCATCGCCGCGACGCGGACGACCGACCAGCCGACGGCGCGGAGGATGCCGATCTCGCGCGTGCGCTCGAAGACCGACATCGCCATCGTGTTCGTGACGCCGAGGCCGCCGACGATCAGGGCGAGGAGCGAGACGATCCAGCCGGTCGAGATGATCAGTCGGCTCGACGTGTCGACCTTGATCGCCTGTCCCGGCTCGGTCACGGCCGCGACGCCGGGGAACTTCCGCTGTAGCCGCTCGGCGACGGTCTTCACGTTGTGGCCGAGCTTCACCGTCACCCCGACGGACGTCACCTCGCCGGGCCGTTTCGCGAGCTCCTCCACCGTGCGGAGCGGCAGGACGACGCCGAGATCCTCGAAGCGGTCGCCCGAGTGGTAGATGCCCGTGACGCGAAACGACCTGCCGCCGATCGCGATCGTGTCCCCGGGCTGCTTGCGCGAGTGGTCGCCGGCCATTACGGCGCCGCGCCGTCCGCGCACGACGACGAACCGCCGGTACGCGAACTCGTCGGGCTCGAGCCCGAACACGAGCAGCCCGTCCGAGATCAGCAGTTTCACGTTCGCGACGGCCGACACGCCCGGGTCGCGCGCGACCTGCGCGGCGAGCGACTCCGGCAGCAGCGAGCGCGTGAAGTCGGAGACGTCCGACTGGTAGAGGCCGAAGTCGGCGCGCCCCACGTGCATGAGGTCGCTCGCCGTCTTGTGGACGCCCTCCGTGATCGACAGGAGCGCGACGATCAGCGCGACGCCGATCCCGACGCCGGTCGCCGTGAAGAGCGTCCGCGAGGGGCGCCGCAGCAGGTTGCGCCAGATCAGCGACGGCCAGGTCACCCGCGTCGATCTTGACACGGGGCGTGGCGGCCGCGCCCACGGGGAAGCGTCACCGTCGTTGGAGGCGCCGTCGCACCCGTGGCCCGCACACCGGCTCGTGCTGCTCGTCTGCGTCGCGGGGGCGCTCGCGGCCGCCGCGCTGATGGGTGTCGCCTGGTTCTCCGTCGGGCTCGAGCGGACGCTCACGGCGCTCGCGCATCCGAACTGGCCGTGGCTCGCGGCGGCGCTCGGCGGCGAGGTGCTCGCCTACGCCGGCTACACCGCTGCCTACCGCGAGGTCGCCTGCGCCGAGGACGGCGCGGAGCTCGAGGTCTCGAAGGCCGCGGCGCTCGTGGCGAGCGGTTTCGGCGCGTTCGTCCACGGCGGCGGGTTCTCGCTCGACCGCGCCGCCCTGCAGCGGGTCGGCCTCTCGGCGGAGGAGGCGCACCGCCGCGTGCTGGCGCTCGGCGCGCTCGAGTATGCGGTGCTCGCGCCGGCGACGGCCGTCGCCGCGCTCCTCGTCCTCGTCTGGCACCACTCGATCGGCAAGAGCCTGACGCTGCCGTGGATCGTCGGGGTTCCCACCGGCGCGGTGCTGACGCTCGCCGCACTCCGCTTCGAGGAGGCGGCCCGCCGTCTGCCGTTGCTCGGCGGGCCGCTCGGGCGCGGCCTCCACGCCCTTCGGCTCGTGCTGCGGTTCGTGACGGCTCCCCTGCGGCACGTCCAGGCGCTCGGGGGCACGCTCGTCTACTGGGCCGGCGACGTGTTCTGCCTCTGGGCGACGCTGCACGCGTTCGCGCTGCGGACGCCGCCGGTCCCGCAGCTCCTCGTCGCCTACGCGACGGGCTACGCGCTCACGCGGCGGGCGCTCCCGCTCGGCGGCGCCGGCGTCGTCGAGGCGCTCATGCCCTTCGCCCTCGGCTGGCTCGAGATCGCCCGTGCCCCGGCGCTCGTTGCGGTCTTCGTCTACCGGCTGTTCAACCTCTGGCTGCCGCTGATTCCGGCCGCGGCGGGCCTGCCGACGGTGCGGCAGCTCGAGCATGCCGGTCTGCGGGCGCGGCGACGCCGGCGTTCCTGAAATCGTCGTCTTCCCGGATGCCGCGGCGCACGCCTGCGCCTAGCGTGGCCGCGAGAGGAGGAAGCACACGATGCAGAAGATCAGGGACGCGGCCTCCGAGTTCCTCGCGTGCAGGCGGGTCGCCGTCACCGGCGTCTCGCGCAGCGCCGGCGACCATGGGGGCAACGTCGTCTACAAGCGCCTGCGCGAGCGCGGCTACGACGTCTTCGCCGTCAACCCGAACGCGGAGCAGGTGGAGGGCGACCGGTGCTACCACGACCTGCGCTCGATCCCGGGCGGGGTCGACGCGGTCGTGATCGCGACGAGGCCGGAGCGGGCCGAGGAGACGGTGCGGGAGTGCGCGGAGCTCGGGATCCAGCACGTGTGGATGCACCGCGGCCCCGGGCCGGGGAGCGTCTCGGCGACGGCGGCCGACTTCGGCCGGGAGCACGGCATGGACGTGATCGACGGCGGGTGCCCGTGCATGTTCGGCCCCACCGCGGATGTCGGTCACAAGGCGATGCGCGTGATCCTCACGCTCACGGGCAACGTCCCGCGGCGGGTGTGAGCGGCAGGCGCGCGGCGGGCGGTCTCCGCCCTCCGCGCGCCCGCGGCTGTCAACGGGTTGCGACGGTGGGCGCGCCGTAGCGGTAGCCGCCGCGCTGCTTCGTGGTCAGGCCGAGGAAGACGGCGGCGAGCCCGACGACGAGGTGCGGCACCCAGACGTTCGCGCTCGCGTCGGCGAAGCCGAAGATCCACGGCGAGGCGGCGAGGAGCGCGCCGGCGGCGACGTCGATCAGGTTGTGCACGGCCATCGGCGCGATCTTCCAGACGCCGAGCTCGTAGTCGGTGAACAGGCTGTAGGCGACGAGGCCGATGCCGAGGACGATTGGGACGATCGTCGCGGCGGTGTGCTCGGAGAACCGGAAGATCCACGGTGCCGCGATCAGCGCGACGCCGACGATGTAGTCGAGCGGCGCGTGGAACCGGGTGGGGATGAACCGCATGTGAGGCTCCTTCTGCGTCGTTTGCTGCGGACGCCGTGATTCGCCGGTGGGGCCGGACCGGTTCGGTCCGCCGCCGGCGCCGACCGGCCGCCGTGCCGACGCCGCCCGTGCGATGCTTCCGGCACCCCCCGCGAAGAGAAAGGAACGGCATGCGCAAGCACCTGCTCGCCACGGCCGCCCTGGCGGCCGCGGCGCTCGCCGTGGCGGTTGCGGCCGCCGCCTCGGTGACTCCACCGCCGGCGATCAAGTCGGCGGGAAAGATCGTCTTCTGCACCGACCCGACCTACCCACCGGAGGAATCGCTGCAGGGGACGACGTACGTCGGCTCGGATATCGACATCGCGACCGAGGTCGGCAAACAGATGGGCGTGAAGGCCCAGTTCAAGAACACGACCTTCGACTCGATCATCGCGGCGCTGAAGACGAAGAAGTGCGACGCCATCATCAGCGGCATGAACGACACCGCTCAGCGTCGCAAGCAGGTTGCCTTCGTCGACTACCTCAAGGTCGGTCAGTCGATCCTCGTCAAGAAGGGCAACCCGGAGCACATCACCAGGCTCTCGGATCTCGCCGGCAAGAGCGTGTCGGTCGAGTCCGGCACCACGAACCGCGACTTCCTCGCGGCCGAGTCGGCGAAGCTCGTCAAGGCCGGCAAGAAGGCGATCAGCATCAAGACGTTCCCGAAGGACACGGACGCCGCGGCGGCGCTGAAGGCCGGTCGCGTCGACGCCTACTTCGGCGACTCGCCGGTCGCCGCCTACTACGCCAAGCGCGACAAGTCGTTCGCGATCGGCGGGGCCCCGATCAGCCCGATCCCGATCGGGATCGCGATCCGCAAGGGCGACCCGCTGATCCGCGCGACACAGAAGGCGATCGACGCGCTCTACGCGAACGGGACGATCAAGAAGATCGTCGCGAAGTGGGGCATGTCGAACGCCGTGACCCTCCTCAAGTAGGTATCGATGCTCGCGGCGGTCGACTGGCACGTCATCTGGCAGCGGATCTTCCACCCGGATCACATCTTCTTCCGGGCGCTGTACACCACGGTCTACATCGCCGTGATCGCCCAGGCGATGGGCGTGCTGCTCGGCCTCCTCGCCGCGTTGATGCGTTCGTCGAAGCTCTGGCCGCTCCGGTTTCTCTCGGGCGTCTACGTGCTGATCTTCCGCGGGACGCCGCTGCTCGTCCAGATCTTCTTCGTCTACTACGGCGCGAACCTCATGCTCGGGTTCACGCTGATCCCGAACAGCCTGAACCTCGGGCTGTTCAGCCTCGACGGTGCGATCGTCGCGGGCATCCTGGCCCTCGGCGTCAACGAGGGTGCATACATGCGGGAGATCATCCGCGCCGGCATCGACTCGATCGAGTCGGGGCAGATGGAGGCTGCGAAATCGCTCGGCATGCGCTACGGCCTCGCGATGCGGCGCATCATCCTGCCCCAGGCGGCGCGGGTGATCGTCCCGCCGCTCGGCAACGAGTTCAACAACATGCTCAAGACGACGTCGCTCGTGTTCACGATCGGCGTCTACGAGATGTTCTCGGACGCCGAGATCCACTACTCCAACACGTTCCAGCCGGTCGAGTTCTTCCTCGCGGTCGCCTTCTGGTACCTCGTGCTGACGGGCATCTGGAGCGTTATCCAGGCCGCGATCGAACGGCGGCTCGCGGCGAGCGAGCAGGGCGACCGGCTGACGTTCCGCGAGCGACTCGCGGGCGCCTGGGCGCCGGCGGGAGTGTTCGTGCGGAGATGAACGACGTCGTCATGGAGGCGGTCGACGTCCACAAGCGCTTCGGGCGTCTCGAGGTGCTGCGCGGCGTCTCGCTCAACGTGGCCAAGGGCGAGACCGTCTGCATCATCGGGCCCTCGGGCTCCGGCAAGACGACGTTCATCCGCTGCATCAACCACCTCGAGAAGATCGACGCCGGCCGCATCAGCGTCAACGGCCGGCTGATCGGCTACCGCGAGGTGAACGGAAAGCTCCGCGAGGACACGGAGGCCAGCATCGCGCGGCAGCGGACGCAGATCGGCATGGTCTTCCAGCGCTTCAACCTCTTCCCGCACAAGACGGCGCTCGAGAACGTGACCGAGGCGCCGGTGCACGTGCTCGGCGTCCCTGAAAACGACGCGCGGGCGACGGCGCGTGCGCTCCTCGAGCGCGTCGGCCTCGCCGACAAGTGCGACGTGTATCCGGGCAAGCTGTCGGGCGGCCAGCAGCAGCGGGTCGCGATCGCGCGGGCCCTGGCGATGAGCCCCGCGCTCATGCTCTTCGACGAGCCGACGAGCGCGCTCGACCCCGAGGTGACCGGCGAGGTGCTCTCGGTGATGGAGGAGTTGGCGCACGTCGGCATGACGATGATCGTCGTCACGCACGAGATGGGGTTCGCGAAGATCGCCGCCGACCGCGTCGTGATGATGGACGAGGGTGTGATCATCGAGGAGGGGACGCCGGAGCATTTCTTCGAGGCGCCCGAGCACGAGCGGACGAAGCAGTTCCTCTCGAAGATCCTCTAGCTGCGCGGCGCGAAGGCGACCGGCACGCGCACCTCGTGCACCCGTTTCCCGTCCTTCGCCGAACGGTCGTAGGCGAGGACGACGAGGTGAGTCGAGCGCGTGGTGAGGGAAACAGCGATCTCGAAGCCGCCGCGCCGGCCGTCTCCCGATCCGGCGTGGACGATCCGGTGGGCGAGTAGGGTGCCGTCGGCGGTCGTGACGTCGACGGCGAACTGCGCCTCGAAGACGTTCGCGCTGCCGGCGATGCGCAGCGGGCTCGCGACGCGGTCGCCGCGAAGCGGGCGCTCGACGAGGATCCGCGGCGCCTGCCCCTCGAACTTCGCGCGCGTCGCCGCGGGCGCGACGTCGACGCCCTCGCCGCCGATCGCCGCGACGCGCTTGCCGTCGAGCCGGAACGCGACGCTGCGAACGCTCGAGAACTGCGTCGCGGTGAAGACGACCTGCGCGACGCGAAGTTGCATCGAGAGGCTGCCGCCGCCCCGCTCGAACCGCCGCGCGAGGTCGACCGTCAGCACGCCCCGTGAGAGGCCGACTCCCGCGAGGCGGGTGCCGGCGGGAATCGCGCTCGTGTAGCCGGCGCGGCGCTCGGCGGCCGTCGGCCCCTGCAGGAGGAGCCGCACCGCGGCGAGCGCGACCGCAGAGCCGGTGGCGGTGCGCCGGACCGGCGAGACGGTCTCGCCGCGCACGAGGTAGACGGAGATGCCCGTGCGCCGCACGGCGGCGCCCGCGCGGTTCATGGCCGATCCGTCCGTCGCGAGAACCAGTAGCGCCGCCGACACGATCGCCAGGCGCCTCACGGCCTCCTCCTTCGTCGCCACCACCGACGATGCGCCGCCGGTGTGTGTGGACCATGACCGCTCTGTAAAGGTTCGATCGCCTCAGCCGGCGTCCGCGAAGAGGCCGCTCTGGTGCGCGAGCACGGCCGCCTGCACGCGGTCCCGCAGCCCGAGCTTCTGCAGCACGTGGGTGACGTGCGTCTTCACCGTCGTCTCCCCGATGAAGAGCTGCTTGCCGATCTCCGCGTTCGAGAGTCCCTGCGCGAGGAGGCGGAAGACGTCGCGCTCGCGGTCGGTGAGCTCGTCGAGCCCCGCCGGGGGTTCCGGGCGCGCCACCCGTGTGAACTGCTCGATCACCCGTCGCGTGACGGCGGGGGAGAGGAGCGCCTCGCCCGCCGCGACCGTCCTGATCGCGGCGATGAGCTGCTCCGGCGGGTCATCCTTGAGCACGAAGCCGCTCGCGCCGATGCGCAGCGCCTCGTAGATGTACTGGTCGAGGTCGAACGTCGTCAGGATCAGGACGCGCGGCGCGGCGTCCTCGGCGAGGATCCGCCGCGTCGCCTCGAGCCCGTCGAGCTCGGGCATGCGGATGTCCATGAGGACGACCGTGGGGTGGAACCGGGCCGCCTTCTCCACGGCCTCGAGGCCGTTCTCCGCCTCGGCGACGACCTCGATGTCGTCCTGGTTTCCGAGCAGGAGCCGGAAGCCGGCGCGCACCATCGACTGGTCGTCGGCGACGAGGACGCGGATGCGGACGCTCATCGGTCGTACTCCTGCAGGGGCAGGCGCGTCCGGAGGGCGAAGCCGCCGCCGTTCTCGGCGCCGGCCGTCATCTCGCCGCCGTACAGCTTCACCCGCTCGCGCACGCCGACGAGCCCGTGCCCCAACCCGTCGGTGGGGGAGCTGCCGCGGCCGTCGTCCTCGACGTCGATCCGCAGCTCGTCGGCCGCGTAGCTGACGGTCACGTCCGCGCGCTGCGCCCGCGCGTGCTTGAGCGCGTTCGTCAGCCCTTCCTGGACGATCCGGTAGGCGGACAGGTCGATCGCGCGCGGGAGCGGGAAGGGGTCGCCGTCGACGTGCAGCTCGACCGGCAGCCCCGCCCGCCGCACCTCCTCGAGCAACGCGTCGAGCGAGCCGAGGCCCGGCTGCGGGGAGAGCTCGGCGTCCTCGCCCTCACGTCGCATGGCGCCGAGCAGGCGGCGCATCTCCGCGAGCGCGGCGCGCCCCGCCCGCTCGACGTCGGTGAGCACGTCTCTGTCCTCGGCGAGCTCCGCCGGCAGCCTGTGCCGCACCGCGCCGGCCTGGAGCACCATCACGCTCACCGCGTGCGCGACGATGTCGTGCAGCTCGCGTGTGATTCGCGCGCGCTCCTCGGCGACCGCGACGCGCGCCGCCGCCTCGCGCTCGCGCTCCGCCTGTGCCGCGCGCTCCTCCGCCGCCTCGGCCTGCGCCGAGCGCTCGCGGAGCGCGAAGCCCACGAGCCAGCCGATCCCGAACAGGATCGGGATGAAGACGAGCTCGCCGGCCGTGTGGTTCGGGTCGTTGTAGACGACGAGCCAGGCGCCGCCGATCACGACTGCCAGCCCGATCCGCTCTTGCAGCGGATCGCGCAGGTTGCCCAGCAGGAGCGATGCGCCGAGGCCGGCGACGAACATGCCCTCGGCGTACACGAGGAGCCTTCCGTCGACGAACGTGAGCGCGGCACCCGCGAGCCAGAAGGTCGCCGGGGCGGCGAACGGGAAGCGGCGTCGGCCGAGCAGGAGGAGCACGCTGGCCGTCACCGCGGGAACCGTGAACCACCGCGTCGTCTCCGGCGTGCGCAGGCCGCGGTGCGCGAACGCGATCTCGAGCGCGCTCTCGAGCGCTGCGATCACGACCAGGACGTCGAAGCCGTGGCGTCTCGCGAACGTCCGCAGCGTGCTCATGCGGCGACAGTACTCCCGCCGCCGAGCACCCGCCTCCTCCCGGAGTAGGAGCCAGGATCGACGCGTCGTCGGAGAGCGAATGGCGCTTCGCGACGACGCGGCTGCGGAGGGACGTTCCTACCGTCGGTGCATCCCGTCGACGACTCGAAAGGACGCACCATGAACGCCCCGACACGCCCCTTCGGCCCGGCCCGCCTCGCCGCCGCCGTGCTCGTCGCCGCCGGGCTCGCGTACCTCCGCTTCGCGCCCGGCGACGGGCGCGTCTCGGTACCCGCCGGCGCGCGCGCCGGCCAGCTCCTGCTCCATTCGTGCACGTACGCGACCGAGGACGGCAGGTACGCGGCCGACTGCGGCACGCTCGTCGTGCCGGAGAACCGCCACCGGGCGGGCTCGCGGCTGATCGCCCTGCCCGTGACCCGCGTCCGCGCCCGTTCGGCTCACCCCGGCACGCCGGTCTTCCGGCTCCAGGGGGGACCGGGGATCACGAACATGACGTTCAGGCAGGCGAGCCGGTTCGCCGACCGCCGCGACGTGGTGCTCGTCGGCTACCGGGGTGTCGACGGCTCGTCGAGGCTCGACTGCCCGGAGGTCGCGTCGGCGCGGGAGCATGCGCACGACCTCCTGACGGTGAAGGCGTATCGCGCCGACGCGGCGGCGTTCCGCGACTGCGCCGACCGCCTCCGCCGCGACGGCGTCGACCTCGCCGGCTACACGCTCCCGGAGCGGGTCGACGACCTCGACGCCGCGCGTCGCGCGCTCGGCTACCCGCGCGTCGACCTGCTCAGCGAGAGCGCCGGCACGCGGACCGCGCTGATCTACGCCTGGCGGTATCCCGGCGCGATCCACCGGTCGGTGATGCTCGGCGTCAACCCGCCCGGGCACTTCCTCTGGGACGCGAGGACGACCGGCGAGCAGCTCGCGCGCTACGCCGCGCTCTGCCGCCGCGACGCCTCCTGCCGCGGGCGCGCGCCGGACCTCTCTGCGCGGCTGCACACGTCCTTCGACCGGCTGCCGGACCGCTTCTGGTTCCTGCCCGTGAGGAAGGGCAATGTGCGTGCGGCCGCGTTCTTCGGCCTGATGAACGCCACTCCGGAGGGGGGCGGCCCGCTCGCGGCGCCGCGCACGATCGACACGCTGCTCTCCGCGGGTGACGGCGACGGCAGCGGCGCCTGGCTCCTCTCGGTCATGGCGCAGCTCGTGTTCCCGCGCGGACAGGTGTGGGGCGACGTGGCCGCGGTCGGCCGCAGCGACGCGGCCGCCGCGAGGCGCGTCTTCGCCGCCCACGCGGACCGCGGCTCCACGATCGGCAGCCCCGGCACCGACCTCGTCTGGGCCGGCGGACGGCTGCTCGATGCGTGGCCGGCGAGCCCGGACGAGAACGAGTACACCCGCGTCCGAGACTCGCAGGTGGAGACGCTCCTCGTCGGCGGCCGGCTCGACGTCGCGACGCCGCCTCAGTGGGCGGCGCGCGAGCTGCTGCCGCACCTCCCGAACGGCCGCCAGGTGCTGCTCCCCGGCCTCGGTCACACCGACGACCTCTGGTCGTACGAGCCGGCGGCGAGCTCCCGCCTGATCGGCACGTTCCTGGCGAGCGGGCGAATCGACACGTCGCTCTACCCGCGGCATCGGGTCGACTTCACGCCGGCGATGGGGAACGGCGCGATCGCGCTGGTCGTCGTGGGCGCGCTGCTCGGGCTCGCGGGGCTGGCAGTGCTCTCGCTGCTCTGGCTGCCGCTCCGCCTGCTCGTCCACGGCCCCTACGGGCCGAAGGGGAGCGCCGCGGTCCGGACCCTCTACGCGCCGCTGCTCGGGCTCGGCGGCTGGTCGCTCGGAGCGCTCCTGGTGCTGACGGCGCTTCCGGGCGTCCCGCTCGGCAACGACCTGCTCGCGGGCGTCTCGGTCGGCCCGCCCGTCGGCGTCGCCGTCTTCTGCGCGTGGTTCCGTCGCGACGTGGTGCGGGAGGCGAGGCTCCCGACGCTCGGCGCGGCGCTCGCCGCCGGCCTCGTCGGCGCGTGGCTCGGATGGGGTGCCGTCGGCGGCGTCGTCGGAGTCCTCACGGCGGCGGTCGGCGCGACGGTCGGCGCGAACCTCGTCGTGCTCGTGCTCGACGTCGCCCGCGACCGCGCCGCTTCCGCGCGCGCCGCTGCGCCCGCCGCGATCCGGCTCCTACCCGAGTAGGAGCCGGATCACCGTCACGGACGAGAGCGGTTCCGACCCCGCGACGACGACCGCGGGGTCGGGCGCTCCTAGCGTCGAAGGGGTCATCGAGTCAAGGAGGAACCACCGATGTTCCGCAGCACGCAGCACACCAACCTCGCAGCCCGCATGGGCCGCTGGAGCGCCGCCCACTGGAAGAAGGCGACCGTCGGCTGGCTCGTCTTCGTGATCGTCGCCTTCGGGCTCGGCGGCCTCGCCGGAGTGAAGAACGTCGACTCGAACGCGCCCGGCCCGGGCGAGTCGGGCCGGATGAACCAGATCCTCGACAACGGGTTCAAGCAGCACGCCGGCGAGAAGGTCATCGTCCAGAGCCGCACGGCGCGCGTCGGGGATCCCGCCTTCCAGGCGGCGATCGGCGATGTGCTCTCGCGCGTCTCGAAGGTGCCGGTCGTCCAGAAGCTCCACCGCGGACCGACCGCCGCGAGCGGCCGCGCCGCGCTCGTCGAGTTCGAGATCCGCGGCGACAGGTCGAAGGCGATGGACAAGATCCAGCCGGTCCTCGACGCCGTCGCGGCCGCGGAGCGGGCTCATCCCGGCTTCACCATCGCGGAGTTCGGCGACGCGAGCGCCGCGAAGGGTGTCGACACCGCCTACGGGAACGATCTCGGCAAGGCGGGCATGCTCTCGCTCCCCGTCACGCTCGTCATCCTCGTCCTCGCGTTCGGTGCCCTCGTCGCGGCCGGCATCCCGCTGCTCCTCGCGCTCACCGCCGTGTTCGCCACGTTCGGGCTGATCGCCCTGCCGAGCCACCTGGTCCCGGTTGCGCTGGAGGCCCAGGCGATGGTGCTGCTGATCGGTCTCGCGGTCGGCGTCGACTACTCGATGTTCTACTTGAAACGCGAACGGCAGGAACGTGCCGCCGGGCGCAGCGCCGAGGCCGCGCTCGAGGCCGCCGCGGCGACCTCCGGCCGCTCGGTGCTCGTCTCGGGGCTGACGGTGATGACGGCGATGGCCGGCATGTTCCTCACCGGCGACCAGACGTTCGCGTCGCTCGCCTTCGCGACGATCATCGTCGTCGCGGTCGCGGTGCTCGGCTCGTTGACCGTGCTCCCGGCGCTGCTCGCGCGGCTCGGCGACAACGTCGACCGGCTCCGCGTGCCGTTCGTCCGGCGGTTCCGCCGCGACGACGGCGAGGGCCGCGTCTGGGGCGCGATCGTCGACCGCGTCCTGCGCAGGCCGGCCCTGTCGGCCGCGGTCGCGGCAGGCGCGCTCCTGGCGCTCGCCATGCCGGCGCTGCAGCTCCACCTGGCGCCTCAGGGGATCGAGTCGTTCCCGAAGTCGCTGGCCGTCATCCAGACGTACGACCGGATGCAGCAGGCGTTCCCCGGCAAGGCGCTGCCCGCGAACGTGGTGGTCGAGGCGCCGAGCGTGAACACGCCCGCGATGCGCGGGGCGATCGCCGAGCTCGAGCGGCGTGCGCTCGCGAGCGGCCGTGCGTTCGACCCGATCACCGTCGACCGGAACACCAACGGCACGATCGCGAACATCACGATCCCGATCGCCGGGAACGGGACCGACGCGGCATCGAAGGCGGCGGTTCGCCTCCTGCGCGACACGATCGTCCCGCAGACCGTCGGCTCGGTCCCCGCGGCGGAGGCCGGCGTCACCGGGCTCACCGCGTCGTGGCAGGACCAGGCGCGCGAGCTGAAGTCGAACCTGCCGCCGGTGGTCGGCTTCGTGCTCCTGCTCGCGTTCGCGCTGATGCTCGTCGCCTTCAGGTCGATCGTGGTCGCGCTCAAGGCGATCGTGCTCAACCTGCTGTCGGTGGGCGCCGCCTACGGCGTGCTCGTGCTCGTGTTCCAGCACGGCGTCGCCAACGGGCTGCTCGGCGTCCACTCCGCCGACGGGATCGAGGCGGTCGTGCCGCTGCTCCTGTTCGTGATCCTGTTCGGCCTCTCGATGGACTACCACGTCTTCATCATCAGCCGCATCCGTGAGACGTTCGACCGCGGCGCGACGATGGACGACGCGGTCAGGCACGGGATCAAGTCGACCGCAGGCGTCGTCACGAGCGCCGCGATCGTGATGGTCTTCGTGTTCGCGGTCTTCGGCGCGCTCTCGATGCCGTTCTTCAAGCAGTTCGGCGTCGGGCTCGCGGCCGCGATCCTGATCGACGCGACGATCGTGCGGGCGGTGCTCCTGCCCGCGACGATGAAGCTGCTGGGCGAGTGGAACTGGTACCTGCCGCGCTGGCTCGAGTGGCTGCCCCGGCTCGACCACGCGGAGCCGGAGCCCGCGGTCACCGCCCCCGCGTCGGCGTGACGACCGCCTCCCGGGTCCCGGCCGCCGGCTCGCGCGGCCGGGACCCAGGTAGGTTGACGGGGTGAGACTCGGAATCGGGCTTCCGCACTCGATGCCGTGGGGACTCGACCGCGAGTTCCTGCTCGAGTGGGCCCGTCGGGCCGACGCCGCCGGCTTCCACTCGCTCGGCACGCTCGACCGCCCGAACTACGACTCGTGGGAGTCGCTCGCGACGCTCGCGGCGGTCGCGGCCGTGACCGACCGGATCCGGCTCGCGACGACGATCCTCCAGCTGTCGAACCGGAACGAGACGCTCGTCGCGAAGCAGGCGGCGGTGATCGACCGCCTCTCCGGCGGTCGCCTCGATCTCGGGCTTGCGCCGGGGGCGCGGGAGGACGACTTCACGGTCTTCGGGGCCGAGCTCTCCGATCGGCGCCGGTTCCGGCGCCAGGTCGCCCGCATCCGCGAGGTGTGGGAGCTCGGACGGGCCTCGACAGCCGAGCACGGCAACGTCGGGCCCGCGCCGGTGCAGGACCCCGGGCCGCCGATCTGGGTCGGTGCCGGCACCCCGGAGGGCTACGCACGTGCGCCGGAGATCGGCGACGCCTTCATCTTCAGCGCATCGCTGCCGCCGGAGCGGATCGGCGAGCAGCTGCCGGAGGTGCGCGCGCGCGCCGAGGAGCTCGGCAAGCCGGGCTTCCCGTGCCACGCGATCGCCTACTGCGGCGTCGGCGACCCCGACGAGGTGCTCGAGGTCGCACGCGCGCAGCTCCTGCGCTACTACCGGAACCCGAACATGCCGTTCGACGCCATCGTCCACCGCGGCTCGACGGACGACCTCGTCGCCGTCGCGCGGCGCTACGCGGACACCGGTCTCGACTCGCTCATCCTGCTGCCGCAGGTGCCGAGCCTCGACCAGGTCGACGCGCTCGCGCTCGACGTCCTGCCTGCGTACCGCGACTAGCCTGCGTCGTCCACCGGCGGCGTGCCGTACGTGTGGAAGCTGTCGATCGTCTTGACCCCCCACGCCTGGCCCTTCGCGCGCTCTGCCTGCGTCCAGACGACGGTCGGCTCGTCGGGGTCGTAGACGAGCCGACCGCCGGTCGTCACCTCGATCCTGTTGCCCGCGGGCTCGTACCCGTAGAGGAAGAAGCCCTGCGCGATCGCGTGCTTCGACGGCGCGGCCTCGATGTAGACGCCGTGGTCGAGGAAGAGGTCTGCGGCGCGCAGGCACTCCTCGCGCGTGTCCACCCAGAACGCGAGGTGGTGCAGTCGGCCGTTCGCGCGACGGTGGTCCTGGGTGTAGATCAGCTCGTGCGCCATCACCGACAGGCTCATCCACGCCCCGGCCTCGGTGCCGTCGTCGAGCTGCACCCGCTCGTACAGCCGGTAGCCGAGCACGCCGGTGGCGAACTCGCGCGCGGCGCGCACGTCGGCCGCGAGCAGGTTGACGTGGTCGAGCCGCTTCACGGCGACGCCGCGCCCTGTGTAGCGCTGCGGTTGGTTCTTCAGCGACGGGACGAGGGCCGGCGGCGGCTCGTACCGGTCGGCCTCGTAGAGGAGCTCGAGCACGTGGCCGTCGGGGTCCGTGCAGCGGTAGGCCGGCCCGTGCCCGTGGTCGCCGTCGAGCCAGCCTTCTCCGCGCCCGCTCTCCTCGACCTTCCGCACGACGCGCGCGAGCGCCTCCGGACTCCACGCGCGAAGGGCCAGGTGCGCGAGCCCGGTCGTCGCCGCCTCCGTCAGCTTGAGGCTGTAGCACGGGTAGTCGCCCCACGCGCGCAGGTAGACCGACTGTCCCGTGCGCGACTCGATCTCCATCCCGAGGATGTCGACGAAGAACCCGAGCGAGGCCTCCGGCTTCGTCGTCAGGAGCTCGACGTGGTGGATGTGGGCGAGATCCGGCTGGACCGCCATCAACGACCCTCGACGACGGCCCGCAGGCCGTCGAGGTCGTAGGAGAGCGCGCCCGACTCGAGTGCCGCGCGCTTGTCGCGCTCCTTCCCGGCGCGTGCCCGCGCCGCGGCGAGTGCCTCCTCGAGGCGGTCCGCCGGGACGACCGCGGCGCCGTCGGCGTCGAGCACGACCGCGTCGCCGGCACGGATGGTGCAGCCGCCGACCTGCACGGGCTCGCCGATCGACCCGACCTCGCTCTTCGTCGCGCCGCGGATCCGGACCCAGCGCGCCCAGACCGGCAGCCCCAGCGCGGCGAGCTCCTCGACGTCGCGCACCGCCGCGTCGACGAGCAGCGCCGCGGCGCCGCGGGCATGCGCCTGCGTCGCGAGCAGCTCGCCGACGAGCGCCACGGGCGCAGGCTCCGGCATCGTCAGCACGACCACGTCGCCGGCCCGGACGACGTCCATCACCGCATGGACCATCAGGTTGTCGTCCTGCCCGCAGCGGACCGTGCACGCCGGCCCCGCAGCCCGCGAGCCGGGCACGATCTGGCGGAGCGGCGCGTCGACGAGTCCCTCGCGGCCCGCCGCCTCGTACACCGTCGCCGAGCCGAGAGCGGCGAGCTCCTGCCACACCGTCACAGCTCGCTCACCACCTGCGGGACGACGCGCTTGAACGCCTCCGCGTAGCGCACCTCGCTGCGGCCGGACGCGCGGCGGGCGTGGTTGCCGCGGTGTGCCGCGCGCTCGGCGTAGTACGTCTGCAGGTACGCCTGAGCCTTCATCTCCGCCATGGCGGCGAGCTTCTGCTCGAAGACGTTCGTGATGTCCACGAACGTCGTCGGAACGAAGTCGCACAGCTCCGGCTGGTGCGGCTCGAACTGCAAGAGCGCGGGCGGCGTCACCGTCGCGAACGCGCTCGGCACGCCGGCCCCGGCGGCGAGCGAGCGGGCGCGGTCGACCGCCGCGCCCGCGACGCCGTGGTCCGGGTTGAACGGGTCGACGGTCGTGTGGGTGAGGAGCACGTCGGGGGCGAACTCGCGGATCTCGTCCGCGACGCGCTGCAGCGCGGGGGCGTCGATCTCGAGCGGGTAGTCGCCGAGGTCGAGGCAGCGGAAGTCGGCGCCGAGATGCGCTGCGGCCCGCTCGGCCTCGGCGTGCCGGAGCTCCTTCACCCGCTCGACGGTCTGCCCCGGCTCCTTCCAGAGCTCGCCCGACTCGCCGCGCTCGCCGTAGGAGAGCGCGATCACCCGTGCCTCGCCGCCCGCGGCGGTCGTGACGGCGACGGCGCCGCCCGCCCGCCAGACGAAGTCCGCCGAGTGGGCCCCGATCACGAGCAGCCGCCGGCTCATGCCCCCGCCCCCGCCCCCGCCACGCGCCGCGTGTTCGCGACCGCCATCACGCGCACCTCCTCCTCGTCGAAGCCCGCGGCGAGCAGACGGTCGGCCATCAGCCCGAGCCCGTCCTCGACCGGCGGGTTCGCCGTCTGGCCGAGGTCGGTCGAGAGGACGTTGTGCTCCGGCCCGGTCGCGCGGATCCCCTCGAACAGGCGCTCCCACGTCGTCTTGCCGGTGTGCGGGGTGGTGAAGCAGCGCTCGAGCAGGACGCCGCGCGCGGCGAGCGCACGCTGGTCGTCGATCGGCAGGTCCTGCGACGGGAAGTCGGGATGCGTGATCACGATCTCGGCGACACCGGCCTCGAGAGCGGCGTCGGCGACGGCGAAGATCTCGTCGCGCGAGAGGTGGCCGGTCGCGAGCACGAGCCCGTGCCGCGCGATCGCCTCGAGCACGGTGCGGGTCTCGGGCAGCACGGCGCCGGTGCCGTCGACGACGGGGACAGGCGCGATCGCGACACCCGCCGCGCGCAGCTCCCGCTGCAGCTCCATCCACACGGGCACCTTCGCGCCCGGCGGGAACCGCGTCTCCTCGCCGCTCTCGTTGACGGAGTCGACGGTGGGGAACCACACCGTGCGCGCCCCCTCGCGCGCCGCGATCTCGACCGCGACGGCGTTCAGGCCTCCGACCGCGCGGTTCAGGGTGATCGCACCGAGCACGTTCACGCCCGGCACCGCCGCTCGCGCGACCGCCGCACGCTCGGCGGTGGAGGTGTAGTGCGACTTGAGCTGGAACCCGCCGAGGCCGAGCGCAGCGAACCGGCGGGCGAGCGCAAGGTCGTCGATCCGCCGCTCCACCACGTCCGGTGCGATGTGGACGTGCGTGTCGTAGGCGCCGCGGAGCAGGGCCCGCGCCCGCTCCGACACCGGCTCGACCGTCGACACGACCCGAGAATCTATCGTCGCCGCGGTCGGGCCGGTGCTATACTGAACTGAATGGTTCAGTATCAGATAACCGTCGACCGCGCCTTCGCAGCCCTCGCCGACCCGACCCGCCGCGCCGTCCTCGAACGGCTCGGCGCGGGGAGCGCGACGATCAGCGAGCTCGCCGAGCCCTTCGGCATGTCGCTGACCGGGATGAAGAAGCACATCCGGCTGCTCGAGGAGGCGGAGCTCGTCACGACGGAGAAGGTCGGCCGCGTGCGCAGGTGCATGCTCGTTCCGTATGCGTTCGAAGGGATCAGCACGTGGCTGCAGCGGCTCGACCGCTTTGCACAGGTCGTCGAGAGAACGAAGGGAGCACGATGAACGAGACCACCGTCAGCACGCCGAACGAGCTCGAGATCCGCGTCGAGCGGATCTTCGACGCGCCGCGCGCACACGTCTTCTCCGTCTGGACGGATCCGCACCTGATCCCGGAGTGGTGGGGGGACGGCACGGTCGTCGAGGAGATGGACGTCCGCCCGGGCGGCACGTACCGCTTCCGCACCGAGTACGGTGTCGTCGAGGGCGAGTTCCGCGAGGTCGAGCCGCCGGCGCGGCTCGTGCAGACCTTCCAGAACCACCTGCAGACGCTCGAGTTCGAGGATCTCGGCGACCGGACCAAGCTGACGCAGACGATGAGCTTTGCGACGCCGGAGGAGCGCGACACGACGATGCAGTACGGCGTCGAGCAGGGCGCGAAGGCCGGGTTCACGCGGGTCGACGCGCTCCTCGAGCGTCTGCCGCTCGACGTGTGAGGCAGGGCTGCGGCGGGCGGGAGCCGATCCCGCCCGCCGCAGCGCCTACGAGACGGCGCCGAGGAACGCCCGCACGCGCTCCAGGAGCAGCGCCGCGGCGGCCGGGTCGTACGCCGGCAGCGACGAGTCGGCGAAGAGGTGCTCCTCGCCGGGGTAGAGGTCGAGCTCCGCGCGGTCGGTGGAGGCAACGAGCGCCTGCGCGAACTCGAGGTCCTCGGCGAAGAACGGGTCGGCCTCCTTGCCGTGCACCTGCACCGGGACGCCCTCGGGCCACGCGTCCCCGAACTCGGAGACCGGCAGGCACGAGTACATGAGCAGCGCGCCGCGGGCGCCGGGGCGGGTCTGCGCGAGCTGCTGGGCGCACATCACCCCGAACGAGAAGCCCGCGTAGACGACGTCGGGCCGGATCCCCTCGGCGGCCGCGACCCCGCGCTCGGCGAGCGCGCCGAAGCCCGCCTCGCGCGCGAACGCCATGCCTTCCTCGATCGTGTCGAACCGGCGCCCGTCGAACAGGTCGGGCGTGTGCACGGTGTGCCCCGCCTGCCGCAGCTCCTCCGCGAACGCCTGCACGCCGTCGGTGAGCCCCTGGACGTGGTGGTAGAGCAGAACCTCGGTCATCGACCCCCCTCGGTGAGTGATCCAGTACCTGGGAACATTCGACGATGTCGGGCCGGGCTGCTGCGAGCCGGCGGCCCCGGGCCGCAGCGGGCCTCCTTGTCAGTCGGAGCCGCTGAGGCCGAGAAGCTCGAGGAGTGCGCCGACCTCCCGACCGTCCTGGGCGGCGTGACGGAGCATGGGCGCTCGACGGTTGATGAGGTAGCGGTTGCGGCGTCCGTGCCGCTGCCGCTCGACGACGCCGGCCTCGACGAGGTCGGACAGGATCCGCTGCGCGCTCCCGACGGTGACGCCCACTGCATCGGCGATGTCGCGAAGTCGGAGCTCGGGGTCGCGCGCGATGCAGAGCAGCACCTGCGCGTGGTTCGTGAGGAACTGCCAGCCCCGGCCGGGGCTCCCGCTTGACGGATCGGTACTCAGAATCGTATATTTCTCATCGACAACGACACGACGTCGTCGTCCAATTATCACCGTTCCGCGCAGGGTACGCCAGAGAAACGCCGTGGCTCTGTACGAGATCGTGCTTCGCTTCCGCGAACGCGAGGAGGTTCGGCTCGCGGATCGGAACGGCTACGTGCCCGGCCAGAGGGTCCTGATCGGGCAGCGCGTCTTCGTCGTGCTCGGCACCGAGCCGCCGGAGCTGCCGGGCGCGACGGAGCGGGTCGTCCTGCTCGCCGCCGACGGGTGAGCACCGGGAGCGGCGAGGCCCGCACAGCCGAGCCTCACGGGGTGACGGCGGTCGCCATCAGCGCGGCGCTCTCGTCGTCCTCGAGCCCCTCGCGCGCGAGGCGCTGCCAGGTCCAGAAGTCGACGGCAACGCGGATGAGTGCGCGCAGCCGCTCGGCTCGCCGGCCGCGGAGGGCGAACGCGGCGGCCAGCTCCGCGGCGAGCTCGGCCTGGAGGCGATCGACGTTCTCGGCCAGGAAGCGGTCGAGCTCCGGCACCGAGGCGCGGTCGCTGAAGAGCTTGCCGTACATCGGCTCGGTCTCGCGGTACCAGCTGTAGAGCTGCGACAGCACGCTGCGGACGCGCGCGCCCGGGTCGTTCTGCGCAAGGGCGCCGCCGAAGTCGGGCGTCGGGTGCAGGCTGCCGTAGTGGGCGGCGCAGGCGGGCAAGAGCTCGCTCAGGTCGGCGAAGTGGTTGTAGACCGTCAGGCGCGTCACGCCGGCGCGCCGCGCGATCTCGGCGACGGTCGTATGGGCGACGCCCTTCCGCTCGTGCAGTTCGGCGGCCGCCTGCGCGATGCGGTCACGCGTCTCGCGCTGGCTCTCGGCGCGAGCCTTCAGCTCGTATTTCCTCGTTCGGGTTGACACGGTGTTCATTGATGTTAGCATCTCGCCAATCGATAAACGCACTGTTCAACGAAAGGATGGCGAGATGCTGACCACCACCACCACCCCGTTCCAGACGCTGTCCGCGCGGATGAGCGGACGCGTCGTCACCCCCGCGGATCCCGACTGGAACGCGACCCGGCAGGTGTTCAACCTGGCGCTGGACCTCCGCCCCGCCGCGGTGGCGCTCCCTGTGGACGTGAGCGACGTGGTCGCGGCCGTCGACCATGCCCGCGAGAGCGGTCTCCGCGTGGCGCCGCAGGCGACCGGGCACAACGCCGACGCGCACGGGGCTCTCGACGACACGCTCCTCGTCGACGTCCGCGAGCTCCAGGACGTTTCCATCGATCCCGGCGCCCGCCGCGTCCGGGTCGGCGCGGGCGTCAAGTGGCAGCGCGTCGCCCCGGAGCTCTCCGAGCACGGGCTCGCGGGCCTGCACGGGTCGTCTCCCGACGTCGGCATCGCCGGCTACTCGCTGGGCGGCGGGATGGGCTGGCTCGCGCGCAAGTACGGCCTCCAGGCCAACAGCGTGACCGCGATCGAGCTGGTCACCGCCGACGGGCGCGCGACGCGCGTGGATGCGGAGCACGAGGCAGATCTCTTCTGGGCGCTCCGTGGCGGCAACGGCAACTTCGGCGTCGTCACCGCGATCGAGTTCGCCGTCTACCCGGTCGAAGAGCTCTACGCGGGGGTGATGTTCTTCCCCTTCGAACGCGCGGCCGAGGTGCTCCACTGCTGGACCGGGCTCGTCCCGACACTGCCGGACGAGCTGATGTCCTGGGCCTCGCTCCTGCAGTTCCCCGACGCGCCGTTCGTGCCGGAGCCGGTGCGCGGCGGCTCGTTCGCCGTCGTCTACGGCGCCTTTCTCGGCGGCGAAACGGAGGGCCGTGCGCTGCTTCGGCCGGTGCGCGAGCTCGGTCCGTCGATGGACACGTTCGCCATGGTGCCGCCGGCGGCGCTGGGCGAGCTGGCGATGGACCCGCCCGACCCGCTGCCGTTCGTGCCCACCACCGCGCTGCTCGACGAGCTGCCTCGAGCCGGCGTCGAGGAGCTCGTGGCCGCGGTGGGACCGGGGTCGGGATCGAACCTCGCGATGGTCGAGCTGCGGCAGCTCGGCGGCGCACTCGGACGCCATGCGCCCGGCGCCGGTGCGCGGGCCACCCTGCCGGGCACGCTCAGCCTGCTCGCGCTCGGCGTTCCCGAGGACGAAGCTTCGGAGGCGGCGGTGCGGACGTATCTCGAGTCGCTCGACCGGGCTGTGCGGCCCTACCACGTCGGCGACTACGCGAACTTCGTGATGCAGCCGACGGACGCGAGTCGCTTCTTCGACGGCGACACCTGGGCGCGCCTGCGCCGGGTGAAGGCGCTCTACGACCCGAGCGACCTGTTCAAGGGCAACCATCACATCCCGCCCGCCGACTGACGAGGGGCCGCCCGGCGGCGGCCCCCGTCAACCTTCGCCGACGAGGGTGATGCGGCGCGCGCGGTCGTGCCGCACCCGCACCGCGACGTCGTTACGCCCGAGGCGCTGGACGGCGAATCCCTGCCGCCGGAGATTCCCGCGGAGCGGCAGCGCTCGGCCGTCGGCGAGGACGCGGAGCGGCCGGAACGACAGCCGGACGACCTCGGTCGAGTGCGCCGCGAACGTGCGGTATTCGACGCGACGGGGCGAGTACGTGACCGCGCGGACCACCGACGTCGAGCTCAGGACGTGGTCCTGGCCGGGCGGCGCGAGGCGGGGGTCGGCCGCGAGCGCGCGGCTGAACGCGTTCAGGTAGTCGCCGTAGCCGTCGCTGAACCAGTACGACTCCGGATACTGCGCGCCGCAGCACGAGACGGAGCCGTCCGTGCGCATGAAGTACGTCGCGTAGGCCAGCGAGCGCCGTGCGGTCGCCGCGGTGGCGCGGTCGCCGCTGCGCACGGAGAGCAGGAGGCTCGTTGCGGCCCAGCGCGCGGTGTCGCTGCCGAGGCCGGCGGGCGAGCAGCACCCGAACGCCCCCTGTTGCGGCTCGCGCTGCTCGTCGATCGCCCACGCGCCGTGGAACGGGCCGCGTCCGAGATAGGCCCTCACCCACGAGAGGAGCGCGCGGACGTGGGGCCGCCACCCCGGGTCGATCCGGGTGGGGTGCGGGTGCGCGAGCAGGTAGAGCGCCGTCATCGCCGGCGTCGCCTGGTTCAGGTCGCTCGGGTCGTAGTCGATGTCCTCGTAGTGGCCGCTCCAGCGGTTCCAGTCGCGGCTGTGCGGGTTCAGCGGGTACCGCAGGAGCCACCGCCATGCCGTGGCGCGGGCATGTGCGAATGCAGCCGTGTCTCCGGCCCGCAGACGGGCGAGCTCGTCGAAGAGCCAGATCGGAGCGACGATCATGCCGCCGTAGGTCGCGTGCTCGAGCGTCCGTCCCGTCCGCGCGTCCACCCGAAACGGCCACGGCGACCTACCTGCGCTGCCCGGCTGCACGTGTCGCGCCAACGCGTTCCCGCAACGGAGTGCGGCGTCGAGGAACCGACGCTCGCCGGTCAGCTCGTAGAACCGGGCGTAGGCGAGGCCGAGAAGCCCGACCTTGTCGGGCTCGACGCCGCCGTAGAACCTGCGCGGCATGCCGGCCAGGCAACGGCCGTACTCCTCGTCGCCGGCGCATCCCGTTGCGAACGGGACGCCGGACCAGGCCCACGATGGGGAACTCGTGCCGTGCGCGAGCTGGTAGTCGAGCATCTGCCGGACGAGCTCGATCGCACCCCGGTCGCCGGAGTACGCGAACCACGGCAGGAGCGAGTCGACGAACCCTGCGTACAGCTCCGCCGGGTCGTGCTGCCAGTACGTGCCCTCGTGCGTCCGTTCGTCGAAGACGGCGAAGTTGATGTAGACGCGGCGCCCGGTCCGCCTGTCGACCGGGACGCGGTGCTCGATGAACGTCCAGCCGAGCCGGAGCACGTGGTCGTAGCCCAGCCCGCGCCTCGCCCGATACCACGGCTGCAGATCGCCCCGCGCGTCGTACACGACCGCGTGCCACGGGAGGTACGGGTTGACCGGCCGCGGGCGGGGCCGTGCGTCGCCGGCGGCGAGCGACACGGTGATCGCGGCGACGAAGAGCGCTGCGACTCCGCTGCGGAGGGCCTGCCGCCGGCGTCCGTCGGCGAGCACGGGTGAACGGTAGCCGGAGGTCAGGGTCGCGCCGTCGGCGGCAGCGGCTCGTCGACCTTGATCAGCTTGAGCTTGACGAGCGCGAGCGGGAGCCGGGCCGTCGCCTGCATCTCGGCGGTGTGGGCCCAGGTGCCGACATACCGGGTGACGGGCGCTTCGGGGTTCGCGGCGAGGATCGCCCGGTAGAGGCGTCCCGACTCCTCCTGCTGGTTCACGACGATCCGGTCGCGCAGGCTCCACCAGATGTGGAGCGGCACGCCGGAGCGGGCGAGCTCCCGGACGTGGTCGATCGGGCTGCGTGCGGCGTACGCGGCGGGTGCGTCGGCGGGGGTGCCGCCGATCTCGGTGCGCGCGAGCTGCTGCAGGCCCGCCCCATCGCGCAGGAGCGCGAACGCGCGGTACCGGGCGGCCATGTCGGTCGCGGAATCGAGTGCGGAGGCGCCCGCCAGGAGGTGAGGGTGGAGGGCCGTCAGGAGCAGCGTCTCCTGGCCGCCCATGCTGCCGCCGACCGCGTAGACGCGTGCCGGGTCGACGTGGAACCACGGCAGTGCCGCCTGCAGGATCCGCGGCATGCGCGCGAGGTCGTCGATCTGGCCGCGCCAGCCCCACGAGTAGAGGACGAGCCGCCGACCCTGCCCCTCCGGGCTGACGACGGCGAAGGGTCCGAACGCGGGCAGTCCTCCCCAGAAGCGGATGTTGGTCTCCGGCTGGAGGCCGCGGCCGTGCGGCGAGATGACGAGCGGGATCCATGGATGGAGCCGAGGCCCGTACCAGCGGGGCAGCACGAGCAGGGCCCGCCGAGAGGCGCCGTTCCAGGCGCGGTAGCGGATCGTCACCGTGCGGACGAGCCGGCCGTGTCGGCGGAGGAGGTCGCGGTAGCGGACACGGAAGCCGATCAGGTCACGCAGCAGCGGATCGGGCTCGCGCAGCTCCTTCGCCGGCGGGGGCGGCGCCACCGTCGCCCGCACGTGGGCGCGGGCGCCGCAGCCGGACGCAGCCATGGTCAGAGCGACCACGGCGAGGCCGGCGCTCGCCCGCATAGCGCGTGACCGGGTACGACGGGCCAACTCCAGCTCACGTTCGCCCGGGAGCCCTCGCCGCGGATCGGCGCGCATCCGGACCGCGATTGCGAGGATCCACCGCTCCGGGGCGGCTCCGTAGTCCGCGGCAAGTCGATGAGGGCGGTTGCCGATTCCCCTGCCCGCCGCCGCGGAGAGAGTGAGACGGCTGAGGGAGGAACCGATGCCTGCGATGTCCCAGCTCGAGTCGGTGCTCCTGCGGAGTGCACCCTGGCGCACGTTCGCCACCCGCGGCGTGCTGCCCTGGGCACTCTCCGGCGAGCACCTCGGCGGGCACGCGCTCGAGGTCGGCTCCGGCAGCGGCGCGATAGCGGCGGCCCTGCTCAACCGCTTCCCGACGCTGCAGATCACGGCGACGGATATCGATCCGCGGATGGTGCTCGCCGCCGGCAAGCGGCTCGCCGGGTACGGCGATCGTGCGAGCGTTGTCCAGGCGGATGCGGCGAAGCTGCCGTTCGCCGACGACACCTTCGATCTCGCGCTCTCCTTCCTGATGCTCCACCACGTCGGGGACTGGGAGACCGCGCTTCGCGAGCTCGTCCGCGTCGTCCGTCCGGGCGGACGGATCCTCGGCTGCGACGTGTTGCACTCCCGCTTCCTCGCCTGGTCCGAGCGGACGTTCGGCTCGGGCGACGAGCGGCTGATCACGCTCGACGCGTTCGCCGCCGAGCTGTCCCGGCTCGAACTGCGGGACTGGCGCAGCGACCGCAGCCCTCTGCACGCCTTCCGCTTCGCGCTCGAGGTCTAGCCGAAGCGGAGCGGAAACTCCTGCCCGCGTTCGCTCTCGGGCCGGGGGCCGAAGATGCGCCGCTCGCGCTCGTCGATCTGGAGGTCGTTGATGCTCGCTTCGCGTCGGCGCATGAGGCCCTTCTCGTCGAACTCCCAGAGTTCGTTTCCGTAGCTGCGCCACCATCGGCCGTCGCGGTCGTGGCTTTCGTACTGGAAGCGCACGGCGATGCGGTTGGTGTCGAAGCACCAGAGGTTCTTGCGCAGGGCGTAGTCGAGCTCGCGCTCCCACTTCTGGGTCAGGAAGGCGACGATCTCTTCGTGTCCGGTCACGAAGAGGTCGCGGTTGCGCCAGACCGAGTCGACGGTGTACGCATGCGCGACCCGTTCGGGGTCACGGGTATTCCAGGCGTCCTCTGCGGCCTGCACCTTCCGTGTCGCAGTCTCGTGCGTGAACGGAGGCAACGGCGGTCTGGCTTCGGTCATCACGGTCCTTTCGTCGCGGTCGCCGTCTGGTCGCGGTCGAGGCTCGTGTCGTCGAAGGAGCTCGGGTCTTCGACCGGTTCGATGTGGGTGAAGACGGTGCTGTGCGGCAACCCGGTGCGAATGTCGGCTTCGATCCGTTCGAGCAGCTCGTGTCCGTCCTGGATCGTCCAGCGGCCGGGCACGAGCACGTGCATGGAGACGAAGGAGCGGCGGCCGGCCTGGCGGTTGCGGATTGCGTGGAACGTGATGCCCTGGTTGCGGTAGGCGGCGAGCGCCGCATCGAGTGCTGCCTGCTCGTCGGGGGCGAGGGCGTGGTCCATCAGGCCGCCGCTGGAGCGGCGGACGAGCTTGACGCCGGTGAAGACGATGTTGGCGGCAACGGCAAGCGCGATCAGCGGGTCGAGCCGCTCCCAGCCCGTCAGCGCGACGACGGCGACGGCGGCGATCACGCCGACAGAGGTCCAGACGTCGGTCAGCAGGTGCCGTCCGTCGGCCTCGACGGTGATCGAGCGATGACGACGGCCGGCACGCACGAGCGTCAACCCCGCCACGAGGTTGATCAGCGAGGCGGCGGCGGAGACGGCGAGGCCGACGCTGACGTCTTCGAGCGGAACGGGGTGGAGGAGGCGGCGGATCGCGACCCACGCGATCGAGACGGCCGCGACCATGATCAGGCCGCCCTCGACTCCGGCAGAGAAGTACTCGGCCTTCTCGTGGCCGTACATGTGCTCCGCGTCTGCCGGCAGTGTCGCCCAGCGCACCACGACGAGTGCGATCAGCGCAGCGGCGAGGTTGACGATCGACTCGAGTGCGTCGGAGAGCAGCCCGGCCGAGCCGGTCAGCTGCCAGGCAAGCATCTTCAGCGCGATCGTCGCCAGCCCGGCCGCCACCGAGATGAGCACGAGGCGCGTCAACAGGCGCCGCTGCGAGCCGAGATCCTCCATGCGAAGAGCGTACGCTCGTCGCGGGAGCACGGCCGCCTACGCGTTGGCCTGCGTGCTCGGGATCGCCGCCGTACGACGGTGCCGGCGGCGGGCGACGAGCGTCGCGGCGGCTGCGGCGAGGCCGACGGTCCCCAGCGTCATCGCGAAGATCTGGAGCGGCAACGCGACCTTCCAGGTGTGGGCCTGGGTCACCTCGACGAGGAACTGGAGCACGAGGACGGCGACGGCTACGACGCTTCCGCGACGCCAGAGCCAGACCGCGCAGGCGAAGAAGACGACCGCGAACACGGCCGCGGGAATGCCGGTGTGCGGAATGTCGACGGTCTCGGTGATGCCGAAGGCGAGTGCGACTGCGAGCAAGAGGTTGCGGGCGTTCATCGAGGTCCCTCCCAGGTCGTGATCGATGGAACCGACGCTAGGAGCTGCTGACCCGGGCGTCGTCGCCGCGCCGTGTGATCCGCCGTAGCCCTGCAAGGGGATCTTCTCGAGCCCGATCTCCCCCTGGGACCTGATGACACCGCTGCGCGGCCCGCCTACGCTTCCGCACATGGCGTTGCGTCGGTTGCGGCTCGAGCCGCGGAAGCTCGACCTGCTGATCGGTGTCGGTCTTGTCGGCCTCGCAGAACTGCAGGTGTTCGCCGGTCATCTCGCGGTGGCGGGCCGGTTGCTGCCGGCGTTGTCCGCGCCGGTCTTCGGTCTGGCAGTCGCGTTGCGACGTCGCTTCCCGGCGACCGCGGGCACGGCGGCGGCGGTCATGCAGTCGCTGACGATCGCTCTCCACGGTGACCCGCAGATCATCCCGAACGCGATCGCGTATCTCCTGGCGCTCTACGCGCTCGCGGTCTGGACGCCGACTCGGCGCTTCCTGATCGGGATCGGCCTGTCCGTGGCCACGGTCGCGGTGCCGTCGAGCCACGGTGGCCGGCTCCTCTGGACGGCTGCGAGCGTCGTGGCGGTGTCGATCGCGCGCCAGGTGATCCGCGACCGCGAGCAGCGGGCGGAGCTGGCCGAGCGCGAGCGAGACCTCGCCGCGCGCGAAGCTGTTGCCGAGGAACGCGCGCGCGTTGCCCGCGAGCTGCACGACGTGGTTGCGCACAGCGTGAGCGTGATGGTGATCCAGGCGCAGGCAGGACCGCGTCTGCTCTCCGATACCGATCGAGTCCGCGAGGCGTTCGGCTCGATCGAGACCAGCGGGAAGCAGGCGCTCGCCGAGTTGCGGCGGCTGCTCGGCATCCTGCGCACGGATGAGCGAGCCGACCGAGGGCCGCAGCCCGGTCTCGGCTCGCTGCAGACGCTCGTCGAGCAGGTGCGCAAGGCAGGCCTGCCGGTGGAGGTGAGCGTCGAAGGCGAGCCGCGCGAGCTCCCCGCGGGTGTCGATCTCTCCGCCTACCGGATCATCCAGGAGGCACTGACGAACGCGCTCAAGCACGCCGGCCGCGCCGAAGCGGAGGTGCGGCTGCGCTACGGCGCCTCCGCGCTCGAGCTCGAGATCGTCGACAACGGCTCGGCCTCGCCGGCGCAGGCGCCGGGGCCGGGGCACGGGCTGATCGGGATGCGGGAGCGGGTTGCCCTGTACGGCGGCGTGCTGCATGCGGGTGCGCGCAACGGGCACGGGTACGCGGTGAGGGCGAGTCTCCCGTTGCCCGCCGGCGGCGCGTGAGCATCCGCGTCCTGATCGCGGACGACCAGGCGCTCGTTCGTACCGGCTTTCGCGCGATCCTGGAGGCCGAGCCCGACATGCAGGTCGTCGGCGAGGCGGCCGACGGACGGCAGGCCGTCGAGGCGACGCGCACGCTGCGACCCGACGTCGTGCTGATGGACATCCGCATGCCGACGCTCGACGGGATCGAAGCGACCCGGCTGCTCGCCGGCAGCGACCCGCGGACGCGGATCTTGATCCTGACGACCTTCGACCTGGACCAGTACGTCTACGAGGCGCTCCGCGCCGGGGCGAGCGGCTTCCTCCTCAAGGACGCCGGCGCCGACGAGCTCATGCACGCCGTGCGCGTGATCGCCGCCGGCGACGCGTTGCTCTCGCCGTCGATCACACGCAGGCTGATCGAGGACTTCACCAGCCGGCCTGCGCGAGCAGAGCGGCCGGAAGCGGTCGCCGACCTCACCCCACGCGAGCTCGAAGTCCTGCGCCTCGTCGCGCGCGGTCGTGGGAACGCCGAGATCGCCGCTGCGCTCGTGATCGGAGAGGCGACCGTGAAGACCCACGTCGCCCGGATCTTCCAGAAGCTCAACCTGCACGACCGCGTCCAGGCGGTGGTGCTCGCCTACGAGAGCGGCCTCGTCACGCCGGGGAGCGATTGACCAGGGCCGACGAGAAGCGGATCGCCGACCTTGTCGAGTGGGCGGTGAGCTGATCTCGGATCTGCTGGCTTTCGTGCGTGGGAACGTGGCGCCGCCACCTTCGCGCCTGCTCGAGATCGGCGCCGGCGACGGCGCGCTTGCGCGCGCGCTTGCCGGGGCAGGGTACGACGTTCTGGCGATCGACCCCGAGCCGAGTGGCGCAAACGTTCGTCCTGTCGCGCTGCAGGAACTGACAGAGCTGCCAGGATCATTCGCCGCGGCGATTGCCGTCACCTCGCTCCACCACGTCGAACCGCTCGAGCAATCTCTCGAGCATCTTGCGGAGCTGCTCGAACCTGGCGGCGTGCTCGTGGTGGACGAGTTCGACGTCGCCGCCTTCGACAGGCGGGCCGCCGAGTGGTGGCTGCGACAGCGATTGGTGCTCGGCGCAGCAGAGCGCAGGAGCCCGGACGAGCTCGTCGGCGAACACCGTGGGCATCTGCACCCCCTCGCGCGGATCGTCGCCGCGCTCGAGCGGCACTTCCACGTCGGCACACCGGTCTACGGCCCCTACCTCTACCGGTGGGACCTCGACGAGTCCTTCCGCTCCCGCGAGGAAGAGGCGATCGCGCGTGGTGAGATCCCCGCCGTCGGCGCACGACTCCTCGCCCATCGAAGCAGTGCCGGGCGCGCCTGAACGTCAGTCGGTCGCTTGCGCAGCGTTCACGTTCGTTCGAGCAGGGCGTGGTCGAAGAAGCCGATCACGCGTCGTTCGTATTCGCGTGGGCGCGCCTGATAGCCGCCGGTGTGACCGGCCTCCGGGATCTTCCAGATCGCCCTGGACGCGGCGGTGGCGGCGTAGAAGTCGGGGTTGAATTCCTCGCCGCCGGCACCGTGACCGGCGTAGACGAAGAAGACATGCTGTGGAGGCGTGATTCGACGCACGAGGTCTTTCAGGGAGGGGGGTGGTCGCGTCCCGGTCATCACCGTGAGCGCCACGCTCTGCACGGCTTGCTCGGGCAGCGACGTGAACCAGCCGCGCGGCCCGTACAGCAGCTCTTCGTGCACCGAGCGGAAACCCGCGCCGTCGGAGACGACCGCCCGCAGGCCCGTGTTGTGGGCCGCCGCCTGCAGCAGCATCTCGCCGCCGACGGAGAAGCCGATGCCGCCGATCCGTCCGTCGCGGACGTCGGGCTGCCGCTGGAGCCAACTCACGGCGGCGTCGATGTCCTTCGCATCGTCCCACCCGAAGACGTTCGGGTCTCCCTGGCTGCCGTCGTAGCCGCGTGCATCGAGCAGCAGGAGTCCGTAGCCGCGCCGGACGAGCATGCGCCCCTGCGGCAACTTGCCCACCCGCGTCGGATACGAGATGACGGCGGCGCCGTTGCGCGAGCGGACGTACCAGCCCGCGAGCCGCAGCCCATCGGTCGTCGTCACCGTAACCCGCTCGTACGGGTGTCCCAAGGCGGCCGGCTCGACCTCGGCCCGCGGGCGGTGGGTCGCGAGAAGCGCGACCCCGATCGGCACGATGAGCCAGAGCGCCGCGACCATGCTGCCGAACGCGATGCCTGCGCGGCGGAGCCAGCGCAGCCGTCCCGGCTTGCGCGAGCGCCAGAGCAGCCTGACGGCCAGTGCGAGCAGGACGACGCCGATCGGCCCGAGCATGAAGCCCGTCCAGTCCTCGCCGCGGGCGCCGACCGAGCGGGCGTCCGCGATCGCAAGGCCCGCTCCCTCGAGCGTCAATGCGCCGAGCGCGGCTGCCACTGAGGCTCGGCCGCCCGGCGCCAGCCGCGGGTAGGCCGCAGCCGCAAGCCCGAGCAGCGCGAGGGAGACGAGTCCTCGCAGCAGGTGGTCGCCGGCACCCGTCCCCGGCTCGGGCGCGACGAAGGAGTCGACCGCCGCGTGCAAGGCGATCACGGCCACCGCACTGCAGAAGAGCAATACGTCTCGGTGTGCTCGTGCAGGCGAACGCAAGACCTCTCCTTCGGCGCGCGACCCGCGCTGCCGACGACTCCTGTGAGTAGCGATACGACGGCCATCGCTCGCGTCCATTAGCAGATCCACCGAACGCGAGCCACCGACAACCGCAAAGGGGCCCGTAACGGGGCGCATCTGCTGTCGCGGCGGTTTCGCGGGTGCCCGTCCGTACAAACTGCCGCTTCTCGTCGCCGCGACACGTCGTAGGGTCGGTGTCGACTCGCGACTGAAAGGGGTTGGCCGTGGCGAAGACGAATCTCGCTGGCCGGGCAGGTCGCTGGAGCGCTGCGCACTGGAAGACAGCGGCGTTCGGCTGGCTCGCCTTTGCCGTGCTCGCAGTAGTGCTCGGGAACATCGTAGGGCCGAGGGAGATGAAGGATTGGCAGGTTGCGAACGGCGAGTCGCGCCGGGCGGCGCAGATCCTCGACAGCGCCGGGTTCAAGATCCCCGCGAGGGAGAGTGTTCTCATCCAGTCGAAGACTGCGACGGTCGAGGAGCCGTTGTTCGCGGCGACAGTCGGCGGCCTCGTTCAGATGCTGTCGCTCCAGAAGGAGGTCACGAACATCGTCTCGCCGATCGGAAATCCGACGGCGGGGCTGGTGTCGAAGGATCGTCACTCCGCGCTCGTTCAGTTCGATGTGAAGGGCAAGCCCGAGAACGCGGACAAGAAGATCGCGCCGATCATGAAGGCGGTCGAGGAGGCTCAGGCCGGGAATCCGACTGTCATCGTCGCCGAGTTCGGCGAGGCCTCCGCGAACCACGCCATCAACGAGCGGTTCGGCAAGGACATGACGCGCGCCGAGTACACCTCGCTGCCGCTGACGATCCTGATCCTCATGCTCGCCTTCGGGGCGATCGTCGCCGCGGGGCTACCGGTCCTGCTCGCCTTCAGCGCGGTGCTCGCGGCGATGGGGGTGAATCTGCTCGCCAGCCATCTACTGCCGACGGACGAGCAGACCGTCAGCGCGATCATTCTCATGATCGGCATGGCGGTCGGAATCGACTACTCGCTCTTCTACCTCCGCCGGGAACGTGAGGAGCGGTATCGCGGACGGACACCGCACGACGCGCTGCTCACGGCGGCGCGAACGTCCGGCCAGGCCGTCCTCATCTCGGGCGCCACAGTCCTGATCGCAATGGCCGGGATGTTCGTATCCGGCAACTCGCTCTTCTCGACGATCGGGTTGGGAACGATGATCGTCGTCCTGGCGGCAATGGTCGGCTCGCTGACGGTGCTGCCGGCGTTGCTGCACCGGCTCGGCGACAAGGTGGACAGGTTGCGGATCCCGATCATCCGCGGGCGGCCGCGCGACGACGGTCCATGGGGGCGCTTCGTCGGTCGCGTCCTCGAGCGGCCGTTGCTCTCGACGGCGCTCTCGGCGGGCGCGCTCGCAGTGCTCGCGCTCCCCGCGTTCACCATGCACACGAAGCTGCCGATGTTCACCGACCTGCCGCGCGAGCTGAATATCATGCGGACGTACGACCGGATCCAGGCGGCATTTCCGGGGTCGCAGACACCGGCCCAGGTCGTTGTCAAGGCAGATAACGTGACGTCGCCGCGGATGCAGAAGGCGTTCAGCCTGTTCCGCCAGCGCGCGCTCGCGACGGGCGAGCTCTTCAAGCCGTTCACCGTGACGGTCAACCCCGACAAGACGGTTGCCGTGATCGACTTCGCGACCGCCGGCAACAGCGACAACGCCGCGTCCATCGCGGCGATGCATACGCTGCGCGACACGGTCATCCCGCCGATCGCGGATCGTCTTCCGGGCGTCGAGGTCGCGACGTCGGGCGTCACCGCCGGTACGTGGGACTTCAACCAGCAGATGAAGCACCGCCTGCCGTGGGTGTTCCTGTTCGTCCTCGGCCTCGCGTTCGCGCTGCTGCTACTGACGTTCAGGTCGCTCGTCATCGCCGCAAAGGCGGTCGTGCTGAATCTGCTCTCGGTGGGTGCGTCCTACGGGATCCTCGTCGCCGTCTTCCAGCACGGCTGGGGAGCGGGGCTCTTCGGTTTCGACACGAACGGCGCGATCGTGAGCTGGCTACCGCTCTTCCTCTTCGTCGTGCTCTTCGGGCTCTCCATGGACTACCACGTGTTCATCCTCAGCCGAGTCAAGGAGCTCCACGACGCAGGCGAGACGACGGAGACCGCTGTTCGGCTCGCGATCACAAGGACGGCATCGACGGTCACGAGCGCCGCGATCATCATGGTCGCGGTCTTCGGGCTGTTCGCGACGCTCTCGTTGATTCAGTTCGAGCAGATGGGCTTCGGTCTCGCGGTCGCGGTCCTGCTCGACGCAACGATCGTTCGCGGCGTCCTCCTGCCGGCCGCGATGAAGCTGCTCGGTGACTGGAACTGGTACCTGCCGACGTGGCTCGAGTGGCTGCCGACACTTGCTCCCGAAGGTGACAAGCCGGTCGATCGATCGAAGGCGGGACCTGCCGTTCCGGCGATCTAGTCGTCACGGGATCCGGACACGGATCGAGGCGCATGCGGGGCGGGGCCGCCACGACGGCCCCGCCCCGTCGAGTTAGTGCGCATACGTCGTGCGGCGGCGCCTCGCCGTCCGTCAGGCTCCCGTGGGCATTTCTTCGCTCGTGACCAATGGTCAGGCCGGCGGAATGTTGTGGTTGAAGCGGAACGTGTTGTCGGGGTCGAACTGCCGCTTGACGGCGCCCAGTCGCGCGAAACGTTCGGTGCCGAACTCGGTCTCCAGCGTCTCTCCCGCGGGTTCCGATGCGTAGTTGAGGTAGCCGCCGCCCAGTGTCCACGGCGCCAGGCCGGCCGAGTAGGCCCGCGCTGTCGCGACCCGGCGCTCGTCGTCGTCGGGGTTCTGCCAGAAGCCGATGAAGGTGGCGTTGTACTTCGCCTCTCGCCCCGCGAACGCGGTCGCATCGGGCGGGATCCGCGCGGCGGCACCGTGCATCGGCTCGAGCAGGATCGTGCCGTAGACGTCCGCCGGCCGAAGATGGTTCGCGGTCAGTTCGATCGCCTCGTCCGGAAGGTCGTGCAGGAACCGTCCCGACCAGTAGTTGCGAAGCCCGGGCGGCATCCGCCCGAAGATCTCCTGCAGCTCGGCGTAGTAGATCGGCCGGACGGTGTCCGTGGCCGGGGTTGCTGCCTGCAACAGCGGCTGGATCGCCTCGCGACCCTCTTCGGGGTCGCCGAAGTAGGCGACCGACACGTACGCCCGCTCGCCTGCGAGGATGGAACGCGAGGCTCCGGCGACGCACATCAACTCGTCGGGCGCCGTCCCCATCAACCGCCGCCAGGCAGCGACGACAGGCTCGACATCGTCCAGGGTGTACACGAGAAGGCCGCCGAGCAGCCGGCCGACGGGGTGGAGCCGGAACGTGAAGTCGACGACGACGCCGAAGTTGCCGCCGCCGCCGCGCAACGCCCAGAACAACTCCGTGTTCTCGGTCGTCGAGGCCTGCACGACCGCCCCATCGGCTGTCACGACCGTCGCCGCGAGCAGGTTGTCGAGCGTCAGCCCGTGCAAGCCCAGCAGGTGACCGACACCGCCGCCGAGCGTCAGTCCGGCGACGCCCGTGTCGCCAAACGTACCGCCGGGGGTCGCGAGCCCGTGCCGCTGACACGGCGGGTCGAGATCCTCCCACAGCGCGCCACCGCCGCACACCGCGGTGCGTGTCTCCGGATCGACGCGCACCTCGCGCATCAGGCGAAGATCGACGACGACGCTTCCGTCTCCGACGCAGAGACCTGCCACGCCGTGACCGCCGCCGCGCACCGACACCGGCAGCTCGCCCTCGCGAGCGAACTCAACCGCCGCGACGACGTCGGCGAGGTCGAGTGGGCGTGTCACGATCGACGGATGACGGTCGATCATCCCGTTGAACGTCGCCCTCGCGACGTCGTAGCCGAGATCCTGGGGCGCGATCACCGGCCCACGATGCCGACGACGAAGCTCCGCGACCGCCGACGCTTCTTGCACCGCCACCGGCGGAGCTAACCAGCTGCGCCGTGCCGGGGCAACCCGGTTCTCGGGGGCGGGCTGCGCGAGTCCGTTCAGTCGTGCGATCTCTCCTCGATTGCGCCTCGGCAAGTCCCGAATTCCGTCGTTGGCGCAGCCGCCCGGCCGTGGTCGAGGCCGGGGCCGTGCTACCGTGCGCACCGATACTTGAGCGAGTACCGGTTGCGCGGTGTGCGCATCCTCTGCCCGTTCTTTCGTGGTGGAGGAGGTGTTTGTATGGCAACCGGAACCGTGAAATGGTTCAACGATGCGAAGGGGTATGGGTTCATTACCCCTGCTGATGGTGGCAAGGACGTGTTCGTCCACCATTCCTCGATCGCCGGCGACGGCTTCAAGTCGCTCGCGGAGGGTGCGCAGGTGCAGTTCGACGCGGTCGACGGGGCGAAAGGCCCCGAGGCGAAGAGCGTCGTCGCCGTCTAGTCCGCTCCAGGGTCCCGCGAGAGCGCCCGCTCTCGCGGGCCTGGCGCTGAGAAAGGAAGCGGTCGATGGAAGGGACGATGATCTGGTTCAACCCCGCGAAGCGGCACGGCTTCATCCAGACCGACGAAGGGGAACGGCTGCGCGTCGACTCGGGTGGGTTCGCGCCCGGGACGATGCTCGGCGATCGCTGCCGCGGAACGAGGGTGCGCTTCGACCGCATGCCTGGTGAGCAGGATGAGGCCCGGGCGGTGGACGTGTCGCTGGTGCCGCTGATGGCGGCGCGGCGCGCGCGTCTGCGCGGGCGACGGTAATGGGGCGGCGCAGCCCGCAGTCGGCGCTCAAGCGTGCGCGCGAGCAGGCGATGCGGGAGAAGCGTGAGCTGAAGCAGGCGAAGAAGGATGCGCGCGCGGCTGAACGCCGCCGTCCCGAGGAGGCTGCGGAAGACCTCGACGCGGGCACGGCTGGGGGAGAGTGACGCGTTTTTCCGGAGGTGGGCTGCCGGAAGGAGCGTCGGAACTCAGCTTCGAGCAGGCGCTGGAGGCGCTACTCGGCCTCGTCGGCCGCTCGGTGCTCGTCCTGTTCTCGGGTGTGAACGGACCGCCGTTCATCGCCGGTGTGGTGTCGGGTCGGCTCGACCGCGGCGAGCTGGACGCGCGGCTGCAGGAGGTGCTGCTGCGCGGCGACGACGCGAAGGTCGAGACGCTGTTCTTCCACGTCGGCTCACGGCAGAGCGGCTTCGTGCTCAGACCGGACGAGTTCGAGCGCGGCTTCTGGCAAGGCAACGGGCAGCTCGTCCTGCAGCTCGGGCGCTGCGCGGTCAGCGTCGTCGCGGGTGGCGAGCTCGGGGAGGCGCTCGAGCGATGAACCGCCCGTCGCGCAACGAGCCTCGCACAGAGGCGCTCGACGCGTACCTCGCACGGCGCGAAGCCGACGGCTACCTGATCGAAACGCGGACGGCCGTCGAGGCTGTCATCTTCCGCCGCCGCCGGGACTTCGTCCGGCGGTTCACCCGCACAGGCGCGGGCGAGCGGCGACTGGTCGTCTCCGTCGACGAGCACGGCGAGGTATCTGCCGTCGCTGCGGAGCCGCGGAGGTGGTGAAGCTCGCCGTCGGCGACGTCGTCGTCTATGGCGCCCACGGTGCCGGCACCGTCGAGACGCGGGAGACGCGTAGCGTCCACGGTGAATTGCAGACGGTGGTCGTGGTCGCGCTGGCCGACGGCCTCAGCGTGCAGCTTCCGCTGGCCCTGGCACAGGAACGGTTACGTGAGCTGGTCGACGAGCCCGGGCTTGCGACGGTCGAGCAGGTTCTGCGCGACGCGCCGGGCAGCAGCGGCGAGTCGTGGTTGAAGCGTCGCCGTGAGGCGCTCGCAAAGCTGGACGATGCGATCGGCCTCGCCGAGATCATCCGTGACGGTCACGTTCGGGAGACGGCACCTGCGCGGGGTATCGGCTCGCGGCTCTCTCCGAGCGAACGCGAGCTCGTGCGGCGTGCGCGCGGGCTGCTCACGACCGAGATCGCGCTCGCACGGAACGTTCCGGTCGCCGATGCCGAGGCCTGGCTCGACCGGCAGCTGGCCGTCGGGCCGTGACCGTGCCGCGACGGGCACCGTGCAGCGAGGGTCAGCGTTCCTGGTCGGGCTTGGTAGGCGCGTCGTCTTTCACCGACGCCTTCTCGCGCGCGAGGGCGGCCGCTGTCTCGTCGGTCGTCAAGGGACCCGTCGGCGGTCGGCGGACACGGCGTAGGTGTTCGAGGAGGCCACGCACGCTCTTCATGGAGAGAGCGTAGCTCTCGTGGCGCCCGCGCGGCTGAGCTCGACCCGAGGACGAGCCCGGCGGCGCGGAACGTGAACCCGACGTCGGAGCTTCGGGTGGCGCTGCTCGCTCCGATCGCGTGGCGAGTCCCGCCGCGCCACTACGGGCCGTGGGAGCAGTTCGCGTCGCTGCTGACAGAGGGACTGGTCGCCCGTGGAGTCCAGGTCACGCTGTTTGCGACCGCGGACTCGATCACGGATGCCCGGCTGGTTGCGACGGCGCCGTGGGGATATGCGGAGGATCCCGGGTGCGACGCCAAGGTCTGGGAAGCGCTGCACATCGCAGCCGCGTTCGAGCGAGCGGGCGAGTTCGACCTGATCCACAACAGCTTCGACTTCTTGCCGCTCAGCTATAGCCGGCTCGTCGGCACACCGGTCGTGACCACCATCCACGGCTTCTCCTCGGAGCGGATCGTGCCCGTCTTCGAGCGCTACAACGACATCGGTCACTACGTCGCGATCAGCGAGTCGGACCGGCACGAGCGGCTGGAGTACGCGGCGACCATTCACCACGGCATCGACATGCGCCGGTTCGAGTTGGGCGTGGGTGACGGCGGCTACCTGCTGTTCTTCGGGCGGATCCATCCCGACAAGGGCACGGCGGAGGCGATCGACGTCGCCGAGCGCGTAGGGATGCCGCTCGTAATCGCCGGGATCGTTCAAGACCGCAGCTACTTCGAACGGCTCGTGGAACCGCGGGTCGACGGCGACCGCGTGAACTACATCGGCCCGGTGGGGCCTGACGAGCGTGGCGCCCTGCTCGGGCGAGCACGGGCTCTTCTGCATCTCGTCGACTTCGAGGAGCCGTTCGGCTTCAGCGTCGTCGAGGCGATGGCGTGCGGCACACCGGTCGTCGCTCGGCGCCGCGGCTCGATGGGCGAGATCGTGCGCCCAGCCGAGAACGGGTTCCTCGTCGATACACAGGACGAGGCTGTGGCGGCCGTTCATGCCTCGGAGGCGCTCGACCGCGCAGCCGTTCGTGCGTCGGTCGAAGAGCGATTCGGCGTCGATCGGATGGTGGACGACTACCTTGCGCTCTACCGGCGTGTCGTCGCGATCGGCGCGGGCAAAAGGGAGTAGGCTGTTGGTAGCTGACCCTGCACGAAGGTTCCGGCCCAGGCCCGCAACCCACCGACGCGCTGCGCGCGCGAGGCGACGAGCTTCAGGCGAACGGATCTCGCTGCAGGGTCAGTCTTCTGGCTGCGCGCGCGATGCGGTGAGGACCGCGTCGAGAAGCTCGTGCAGCGGCACGGTCGCAACGCAGATCGAGCTGTCGGCAGCACCGTAGTAGAGGCGGACATCGTCGCTGCCGGGATCGTGCAGCAGCCCGCACGGGAAGACGACGTTCGGGACGTCACCTGTCCGCTCGTATAAAGCGAGCGGCGCGAAGATCCAGTTGGGGAGGCGCCGCAGGACGCGCGTCGGCTCGTCGAGGTCGAGCAGGGCGACGCCGACTCGATAGATCTCGCCGGCCACCGTGTCCTTGACGCCGTGGTAGAGAAGCAGCCAGCCGTGCTCGGTCCAAAGCGGCGGCGGACCGATGCCGATCCGCAGGGAGTCCCACCAGGCACCGGCACGCGGTTGCAGCACCTGCTCCGGAGCGCTCCAGTTCACGAGATCGTCGGAGCGGGAAAGCAGGATCTCGCCGTGACCGCCGCCGAACTGTGTCTTCGGCCGGTGCAGAAGAACCCAGCGGCCGTCGAGCCGGTGAGGTAGGAGCGCCGCGTTCTTGTCTTCGGGATGCCGGACGATCCCGTAGCGCTCGACCGTGACGAAGTCCTCGGTGGTAGCGAGGAAGACGGCCGGGCCGGCCGGGCCGTAAGCGGTGCAGGTGATCACCCAGCGGCCGAGCTCGTCGACCCAGACGGTGCGCGGGTCTTCGAAGCCCCACTGCTCGCTCGCCGTCTCGTCGTCGGGTGCGAGCAGCGGCTCGGGGTCGATCGACCAGCCGTCGAGGCCGTTCGCGGAGCGTGCGACCGTGAGGTGTGAGATTCCTCGCCGGTCTTCGACCCGGGCGAGGAGCACGGTCTCGCCGTTGACCGCGGCGGCGGCCGGGTTGAAGACGGCGTTGACCGGATAGGGCCAGTGGTCGGCGGTGAGAATCGGGTTGCCCGGGTGCCGCTCGAATAGCTCGCGCTCGCTCATGCGAGTGCGGGTTCGGGCGCGCGTTCCCCGACGCCCGCACGAACGCCCGCAGCATCGAGGAGAAGCGCGGCTCGGTGGAAGGCCAGTGTGGACTCCGCGCCCTCGTTGTCGTTCAGCGAGTCGCTTCCGAGCCCGTCGCTGCAGCCGCCCGTCGCGAAGTCGTACAGCGGCTTCTCCAGGCTGTTGCGGCCGAGGAACCACTCGAAGGCGCGAATCGCGCGTGCCCCGTGCTCGGCCCTGCACGTAACGGCGAACGCGCTCAGCTCCGCCTCGACGAGCGCGGCGGCATCGAGCGGCTGCTCGTCGCCCGAGGCTGATGCAGGCTCGCCTCTGCGGCGACCGCGGTGACCGGGGAGCCGGAGAGCATCGTCGCCAAGGCCGCACTCGTCACCCAGCCAGCGCAGCGAATCGAGACCGAGCTCGGCGAGATCGGGGCGGTCGAGCGCATCGGCGCCGATCAGCAATGCCTGCGAGAGCCGCGCGTTGTCGTACGTGAGCTCGTCCTCGAACCAGCGCCAGTCGGCCGACGCGGTGTGCTCGTACGCGTCGGCGAGCCGGCCGACGAGCCGTTCGAGAAGCCGGCGCGCCGGAGGCTGCAGCCGGTCTGCGTCGAGACGCGAGAGGCCGAGGACCGTGTAGGCGGCGGTGCGGAGAGCGACCTCGCCGTCGAGTGTGTCGACGAGTCGGTCGAGCAGGTCGCCTGCCGGCCGCACGACGGCCGGAATCCAGGCGGTGGAGAGAATGTCGCCGAGCGCCCAGATCGACCTTCCGACGTGGTCGCCGACGTGCGGCTCGTCCAGCCAGCGGCGGTCATAGCTCATGAAGTTGCGCATCCCACCGTCGTCGGCGGCTGCGTGAAGGAAGGCGAGCGCGCGGTAGAGATGCGACGTCCAGATCTGCTCGTCCCCGCGACGGGCGAGCCCGAGCGAGACGACGGCGAGCCGGGCGACGTCGTCGACGCAGTAGCCGCTGTTGCGGTTGGGAATGATTCCGTGCGCGTGCTGCACGATCCCGACGTCGTCGGCGAGCGTGAGCAGATGGTCGGTGCGCAGGCTCGTCAGGTGCAGGTCCGCAACCCCGCTCGGCCGCCGTCGTGGCGCCAGTCGGTCTGCTTCCTGCAGAACGGAGGCTGTTGCTTCCGCGACGGCGGGCCAGGCCAGCGCCGAGCCGATTCGCTGTGCCTCGGCCCGTGCCGCCGCGAGCATCTCGGGCCGCTCGAGGTAACTGCACACCGCATCGGCCAGCGCGCCTGGATCGCGAAACGGAACGAGCACCCCGGCACCCGAGGCGAGCATGTCCTGCGCGTACCAGTAGGGGGTCGAGACGACGGCGCAGCCGGCAGCGATCGCGAACGTGAGTGCGCCGGAGGCGATCTGCTCGCGGTTGCCGTACGGCGTCACGAAGACGTCGGTTCTTGCCAGCAGGTCGGAGAGCTCGTCCGTCGTGAGGAAGCGATCGTCGAACTCGACGTAAGCGTCGAGCCCGAGCTCGTGCACGCGCCGCTCCAGCATGAGCCGGTACCGCTCGCCTTCCCGCTGAGCGATGTCAGGATGCGTGCGGCCGGCGATCGTGTAGCTGATCGCGGGGTGCCGTTCCATGATCGCCGGCAACGCGTCGATCATCGTCTCCAGTCCCTTTCCGGGGGAGATCAGGCCGAAGGTGGAGAGACGGAACGTCTCCTCGTCCGGATGCCTGCGCGTAGGGTGCTCGCGCCCGCTCGCCGCCCGAGCGGTGATCTTCGCCGGTGCTCCGTGCGGAACGATCCGCACCTTCTCCTCCGCGCAGGCACCGGAATCGACAAGGAGGCGACGCGCCGTCTCCGTCATGACGATCACGAGCTCGGCTTCGTCGCACAACTCCGCCAGCACCTCGGCCTGGTGCCGCGTGGGCTCCGACAGCACTGTATGCAGCGTCACCACGAGCGGCTGCGCCAGCTCGCGCGCAAACGACAGCACGTACTCGCCGTCCCGGCCGCCGAAGATTCCGTACTCGTGCTGGAGCAGTACGACGTCGACGTCGAGCCGTCCGAGCATGCGGGCGGTGCGGACGTAGTCGCCGCGCACGGCCTGCGCGATCGTCGCGAGCAGGCCCCGGCGCTGCGGGCTCGACGGCTCGTGCACGACGGCGACAAGGTCTGCGACGCCGACAGCCGTTCCGGTCAGGGTCGCCCTCAGGTCGGCGGCGAAGGTTCCGATCCCGCAGGCACGCGGAGGAAACGTGGAGACGATCGCCGTCCGCACGCTAGCCGCCGCTTCCTGCCGTGCGCCGCCGTTCAGGCATGCGCCTCGGACGCTTCTTCACGATCTCGCTCCCTCTGGCGACTTCCCCGAAACAGCGAACGGCGGGCTCGTGCGGAAGTCAGGACACGGGGACGCTCCGGACACCCTAGCGGAACCCGCGCTATGATTCGTACAGCGCGTTGTATGAGCGCGAAGCCGCCAGGGCTCCGAGGTCCTTCCGACTTGCTTGCGACCTCGAGAAGCAAGGAGCGAACGGATCTTGGGAAGGACCGCCGTCGGAGTCGCGTGGGTGCGGAGGCGCGGCCGCGTCGTGACCGGTGTCGGCTTCGCGCTCGTCACGATCACCGCCTGCGTCTTGCTCGGTCAGCGGCTGACGCAATCGAGCTGGCCGCTCGCGCATGCCCGAATGCCGCTCGTTGCGCCCGCCGCGCTGTGTTACTTCGCCAGCTTCATCCTGCGGGCGCGTGGCTGGCGGCGGCTGTTCCCGGCCGGCCAGCAGCCCGACCAGGCGCGCTGCCTCGCGTCCGTCGGCGCGGCGGCGGCGAGCGGCGCGGTGCTGCCGTTCCGGCTCGACTATCTGGTCAAGATCGGAACGCTCCGCCGGCTGAGTGGAGTTCGCATCGGTCTCGAGGCGATCGCGCTCTCGATCGTGTCGCTGGGAATGGTCGATGCGGTCGCGATGCTGCCATTGTCGGTTTCCGCCACCGCGACCAGCTCGGCCGCGCTCCGCGCGCCTCTCTTGATCGTCGTCGCCTTCGGCCTCGGCTGCTGCATGTTGCTTCTCGGAAGCTCCCGGCTCGTGCGTCTCCCGCTGCTGCGGCGCAGCCGACGCCTGCAGCGCGTCTCCGACCATGTCTCCGCGCACCGGACGCAGCGGGGGCGACGAAGCGCGATCCTGGCCGGCCTCTACCTGTTCGCCTGCTGGACGACCCGAGCCGTCGGCAGCGCCCTGCTCCTGAACGCCCTCGGCTTTGCCTTCTCGCCCAAGACGGCGCTCTGCGTGCT